>Ga0209172_10000525_pt1 | contig 104220 bp, 95 predicted proteins | sample LarsenN4metaG_FD_184113 | JGI IMG/M metagenome (GOLD analysis project Ga0209172, IMG submission 184113) | Hot spring sediment bacterial and archeal communities from British Columbia, Canada, to study Microbial Dark Matter (Phase II) - Larsen... ... | reverse complement strand
GCGAGCGCCCGGTACTGAAGCTCATGTACGCGGCGCTGATCCGAGCCTCGGAGCGCTGGCGCGGGGTGCGGCTCACGCCCTTCGAGACCCGTCAGCTCGAGGCGATCCGCGCCGAGCTCGACGAGGAGCATGCGAAGCGGACGGCTCCCGCCGTCCGCTCGTCAGAGGCCAGATCCCCTTCCTCAGTATCCAGCAAGCTCAGGACTTGACCGTACGTGATCTCGACGTTGCGGCCCTCGCCGCGAGCGCTGACCGGTGTCGGAGGTTCACTTTGGGACGATGGTGGATCCAACCTCGTGATTCCACGAGTGTTCTTCTGATGCCTCCTTCAGTTGTTGTGCTGGCAATCGTAGATGAATCGCAATCGTCGAAGTGATCGAGGAAGCTGCGCGCGTGGTCAGCTCGCAGCCTCAGGGGGCTCTCCCCTCTCAAGCGCGTGAACGATGTCCATCAGCTGCCGAGTCTGATCCACTGCGTAGAGAGGGTCCTTCAGCCGGATGTCCGCATCGGCCAAGTAGTGCCAGACGAAGTGAGGAACTGCACCGGAGAGCTCCGACGCGTGAGCCGACATCCAATCCTCCAGACGCTTAGCGGCGGCATACCAATCGTGGAGCTCCGCCCGATCCGAGACGGGAGTCGCCACAAGGGACCTCAACCGCTCTGCAAGCTCTCGGAGCGTCTCGGTTCGTCGCTCCGTCATTCGCGCCTCAACCATGTCGGGTCGAGCAACTTCACGTGAGCCGCTTCGCCCTTCCCCAACGGCCCATAGTTGATGTGAAGCACGGGTGGTCCACCAGGATCGATCGGGTGGATGTCGAGCCTGGCGCCCCATTGGCTCTGCTTCCAGCGGAAGCCAACGATCCGGCCGTTCAAGTGGTATGCGCCGGGGCTCGGTCCATCGAAGCTCGTGTTCCTCCAGACGTACTTCGCGCCGTTCCAAACCCACTTCCCGGCAGCACCCAGGAGCCGCGCGGCCGCACCTCCGAGACTCGCCTCCTGTACCTGCGGACCGCCCGCCTCGGCACTCAGAGCAGAAGCGAAGGTCGAATCCTCCAGGGTTGGAACATCGGTCACGGTGCCGTCGTTATTCGACGCAAACAGCGGTCCATCACCCAGACCATTTCCACTCTGGGACGTTCGGGGAGCCATCGTGCCACTCGAGCTGAACGCGGTTCGCGACGGTTGCAGCGACACATCGAACAGCGGGATGTCGAGCCCCGCGACGTTGAAGTCCGCCGACGCGAACTCGCCCGGCTGGAAGCTGAAGTCGAGCCCGAAGCTCCCGAACGAGAAGCCTCCAAAGCTCAGGCTGAAGCTGAAGACCGTGTTCGCGAACGCGCCGGCGAAGAAGGCGCCGATGCTCGCGAACAGACCCGAGAAGAACCACATCCCCGTCGGGTCGACGAAGGACATCGGGTTGCTGCGGGCGTACGCGTAAGCGGCGATGGTGTACGGGTCGGACGTGTTGGCGATCAGCGGGTCGACGGAGAGGAACGATCCCACCGAGGCGTCGTACCAGCGCGCCGAGAAGTCGTAGAGGCCCGAGCCCGGATCCGGGCGCTTTCCGGCGTAGCGGTGCTCCGCGACCTCACTGTGCCACTCCGCGAACACCATCCCGTAGGGATCGCGCTGCTGGCGGCTCACGACCTGGCCGTTGTTGTTGACGATGACGACGGTCGTCCCGAGCGGATCCGCGATCTGCCAGCGCGCGTAGGCGCTGCTCCCGCCGCCGCCGCCGTGGGCGGGGTAGGCGACCAGGCAGAGGATCACCGTCGCGCTCACGCTGGCGTAGACGGGGCGGCGCCGGACGTGTGCCGGGACGCCGGCCCGGATCGCGAGCCCACCGAGCAGGCCGAAGCCGAGTGCCGCCAGCGGCCACGCGGGGACCCTGGGGATCCAATCGAGGGCGGGGGGAAGGTGGGTCCGCAGACTGGTGCCGTTGACGTGCCGCCCGCCGACGAGCTCACCGAACGCGTAGACGAAGCTCACGGACTTGCGGCTCGTCTTCTGGTACTCGAACAAGTCGTTCAAGTAGACGTACGTCTCGGTCGCCGTGGTCGTGGAGATCCGCACGCCGTCCAGGTCGTAGCCGTGGGCGGCGACGTCCGCGGTCCCCGGCGCCGTCCCGACGCGCGTCAGGCGGCTCTGCGAGTCGAACGTGTAGTAGCGGGCGGGCTGCTGCCCGAACGCGGGCTGCGAGACGCGGTTGCCGTCGTCGTCGTAACCGAGGTCCGGCCCGCCGTTCACCTTCTGCAGACGGTGGGGGTGGTTCGCGTCGAATGTGTGCGTCTGCGTGCCGCCCGGAACCGGGCGGCTCGTGAGGTTTCCGAGCGCGTCGTACTGGTACGTGAGCCCGTTCCACTGGCTGACGCGGTTCCAGCCGTCGTAGGCGTAGCTCCCGCCGCCGGGTGCGGTCGTCGCCCCATTCGCCGTCGAAGGGCTCAAGTCCAAGATCGTCGTCGGGTTGCCGAGCTTGTCGTAGGCCTCGTAGGAGAGGTGAAGCTGGGTCGCGGGATTGGTGAACATGAGCCGCGAGAGCCGGTGATCCGTGCTCCTGTAGTCAAAGTTCAGCGTGCCGGACGGCATGACGATCTGGTCTCGCCGTCCGTGCGCGCTATAGGTCACGGAATTGATCCAGAAGTCGGAGGTGCAGCCTCCATTCGCGGCGCCCCGGCAGACGCTGGTCAGGTGCGCGCCCGAGTATGCGTACTCGACCGAGTAGGATGACACGGGATACGTGATGCGAAGCGGCCGGCCGATCAGGTCGTACGAGTAGTCCGCGAGCAGTGTGACGCCCTGGGTCGTGAGCCGCTCCTTGGAGCGGCGGCCGAAGCCGTCGTACCAGTACTGCCGCTCGTACTCGCCGCTGTGCGTCACCAGCTTACGATCGCGGGATGTGACGTCGTCGTAGATGATCCCGACGTCCGGCGACGGCCACGTCGTTCCCGGCTCGATGTTCGGCGGGAAGTCGAAGTACATGCCCGTAGGGCGATGCAACGCGTCGTAGAGCGTGCGCGTTACGTCACCTCGGGCGTTTTCCTGGACGGTGAGGTTGCCGGCGGCGTCGTAGTTGAACGTCCGGGTTCCTCCGTCCGGGTCCTGGATCTCCCGCTGCTGCCCCAAGAGGTCGTATGTGATCGTGGTGGCCTTGCCCTCCTGGTCTGCGACGAGCGCGGCATTGCGATATCGAAGCGGCCCCGGCGACCGAGGATGCGCCGCCGCGCCCAACAAGAGTGACACGCCGCTGTCGCGAACGAATCCTTCCAGGTCCGCGGCAAGCCGTGGATCGCTGTCGAGCGGCACCGTCACCGTCATCTCGGGGAATACGAGCAACGACGCCCCAGATTGCGCCCTCAATCTCTCGCGTGCAACGGAGAGCGCTGCTTGCAGGTTGGTGCGCTGAACCTCGGCCGCCCATCGCTCCTCTCTCGGCACGGGCGGCTGCACTGCCACGATCTCGATCCCGGTGTCGGGCGTGCCCCGAGCTTCTCGCATGAGCTCCGCGATCGGCAGCCCATCCCCGCCGGGAGCCATGTCGGCTTCCGGTTCTCCCGGGGCAGCGGCGGGGGCGTCTCGTTCACGATCGATCCCAAGGACGTCTCGATTGCACCGATCCCGTTGGGAGATGGCGTCACGCTTCGCTACGCGCTCGCTGAGCCGGCGGTCGGTTCCGTGTCCCGAGACTCGGAAGGCCTGCCGTGGCTGCGCTTCATGGCGTCGATTACAGCGACGATCGAGGGAGGCGACGATCCCGGTAGCAAGACGTACGTCCTGGAGTTCACCACGAGGACGGCCTCCGCCAAGAGCGCGGACGGTACGCGCACGGTGCAGATCGCGGGGATGCCGTTGGTCGAAGGCGCGCGATCCGTCCAGCTCGTCGGGGCGACGACGAACACGAGTGATGCCTTCCCTGCGCCCGGGCGCGCCGTGACGACGGTTCTCAGCGGGACCTTCGACCAGCTCCCGCGAATCCCATAGGGCCCTACCGCTCCAGCGATCGCGCCAGTGGCGGACGCGTCGGTCCGGGTCGCCCGAGAGCCCCGTCACTCCAGCTGCCGCGTCCGCACCGCCTTCGTGCCCGCCGGCAGCTCCACCAGCAGCCCGTCGTCGGCCAGCAGCCAGCCGTCGGAGCGCACGTCCGAGACGCCGCGCACGAAGACGCGCTCCACCGCGCGCGCCGGCGGCGGCGGCGTCAGGTGGTAGAGGACGAGGAGCGCGACGCCCGCCTCGTTGGCGAGCTGCGCGGCCTCGACGGGCGGCGTGTGGTAGGAGGGGATGTCGCCCATCACCTTCGCGACGCGCGGGCGGCCGCTCCGCGCGGCGGCGTCGCCGATCATCGCGACGAGCGCGTTCGCCTGCGCCTCGTGGACGAGGACGTCGGCGCCCTGCGCCGCGCGCAGCACCGCGTCGCTGCGCGTCGTGTCGCCGCTCACGACGGCGGAGCGCCCGCGGTAGTCGAAGCGGTAGCCGTAGGCGGGCCTCACCGGGTCGTGGTGCACGAGGAAGGCGGTCACGCGCAGGCCGTCCTCCTCGAGCACGACGGCCGGGCCCGTCCCCGCGGCCGGGCCGGGCACCGGCTGCGCCGCGAGGCGCCCGGCCTCGGGCGGGAGGAGGTCGGCGCCGTGGTGGGCGATGCGGTACGAGGCGTCGAGCGCGTACGCCTCCTCGAAGCCCGCGACGACGCGCTCCACGCCCGGCGGCCCGAACACGCGCAGCGGGCCGGGCCGGCCCATGACCCAGGTGTTGAGGTCGAGCTCGCCCAGGTCGCCGACGTGGTCGGAGTGGAAGTGCGTGTAGAGGACGCCGCCGATCCGGCTCCCGTCGACGCGCAGGAGCGCGAGGCGGTTCCACGAGCCGGGTCCCGTGTCGACGACGTAGAAGCGCCCGCCCGCGAACACCGCGACGCACGCCTTCGCGCGGCTCGCGTGCGGGAGCGGCGAGCCGCTCCCGCAGACGAGGACACGCAGCGCGTCGTCGCCGAAGAGCTCGCTGCGCTGCGCGGCCGCCATGCGCTCGATCGCGGTGCGCAGCAGGCGGTCCTGCACCGAGGGGATCTGCACCAGGGCGGCGGCCGCCAGCGCGAGCGCGAGCCCTACCCCGAGCGTCCAGAGGATCGCACGACGCATCTGCTCCCCCCTCCGGCCCCGGCGGACTTTCTCGACGGCGGGGTCTGGCCCCTCTGTGAAGAAAGTCGCCCGGGGGTGGTGGGCGCGCGGCGCTACGGGCCGCCCGCCTCCTTGCGCCGCTGGACGTCGGCGAGGTGCTTCTGCACCTCCTGGTTGAGCGCGTTCCCGACGGCGCCCATGAAGGTGGCGCGGTTCTTGGCGGCCCACTCCATGCTCGCCTCGCGGCCCTCGTTGAGGCGCGCGACGCGCGGGATCACGTGGCGCGCGAAGAGCTCGTAGCTGCGCTGCTTGCGCGGCCAGTCGGCCCAGTTGTGGTCCATGAACAGGAACGCGCCGTAGCCGCCGGACTGCGCCGCGAGCCGCTCGAGCTGCGCGACGGCGTCGTCCGGCGTCCCGATCACGGCGAGCCCCGAGTTGCGCAGCGCCTCGACGGCGTTCTCGAAGCCGCCGCCCGGGGCGAGCGGGAGCGCGGCGATCTCGCGGAAGTAGTAGAGCCACTTCTCGAGGCCGAACTTCACGTCCTCGAGCGCCTGCTCGCGCGTCTCGGCGACGTGCATGGGCCCGACGAGGCGCCACTGCTCGCGGCGCACGCTGCGGCCCCACTCCTTCGCGCGCTGCTCGCAGATGTCCCAGTTCGTCGCGAGCGCGTTGAAGCCTCCGGTCGTCGTGGCGCCGATGGAGAGGAGCCCGAGCCCGTGCTTGCCCGCCGCGCGCGCGCCGGCGGGCGAGACCTGCGACGCGACGCAGATCTCGACGTGGGGCAGCGTGTAGGGCGGGAGCTGGAGGCGGGCCTCGTTCAGGACGAACCAGTCGCTCTTCGCGGTGACGACCTCGCCGCGCAGGAGCGGAACCAGCACCTCGATCGCCTCGTCCATCATGTCGCGCTGGCGCAGGACGTCGATCCCCATCATGAAGGCGTCCGAGGGGAGCGCGCCCGGTCCGACGCCGAACATGACGCGTCCGCGCGTCAGGTGGTCGAGCTGGTTGATGCGGTCCGCGAGCATGAGGGGATGGTGGTACGGGAGCGAGGACACGCCCGTCCCCAGCCGGATGTGCCGCGTGCGCTGGGAGGCCACCGCGATGAAGAGCTCGGGCGAGGCGATGATCTCGTAGCCGGCCGAGTGGTGCTCCCCGATCCAGGCCTCGTCGTAGCCCAGCCGGTCCATCAGCTCGACGAGCTCGAGGTCGCGGTGGAGGGCGAGCGTCGGGTTCTCGTCGACCGGGTGGAACGGCGCGATGAAGGCGCCGAAGCGCAGGCGGCGGTCGTGCATGCGGGGGTCTCCTCGGGCGCGGCGCGGAGCCCGACGATAGGCGCTGCGCGCGCGCCCCGCCCGGCCGCGCGGCGCCCCGGCGCTCGCCCGAGCGGGGTGGGGCGGCCGCGCGCGGGCTCCGCGGCGCCGTCCGCGGCGCGCCGGAGCGGCGGGGGCTACGCGAGCGCTGCGCTGCCCGCGTGCAGGCAGGCGGCGAAGGCCTCCGCCAGCGCGGGCGCCGCGTCCGCGGGGAGCGCCGCGGTCGTGACGCGCACGGCGGGCGGCGACTGGAGCCGGAAGCGCTCGCCGGGCGCGGCGGCGTAGCCGGCCGCGAGGAGCCCCTGGAGGACGGGCGCCTCGGCCGGGACGGGCACCCAGACGTTGAGCCCGGTCGCGCCGCGCGCCTCGACGCCGCGGGCCGCGAGGGCGTCGACGAGCGCGCGGCGCCGCGCCGCGTACGTCGTCTCGGCCCGGCGCAGGAGCGCGTCCACGTCTGGGTCGCGCCAGAGCTCGACGACCACCCGCTGCAGGAGGTGGCTCACCCAGCGCAGGCCGAGGAGCTGGCGGCCCTCGACGCGCGCGACCGTCTCGTCGTCGCCCGCCAGGATCGCGAGGCGGAGGTCGGGCCCGAGGCCCTTCGACACGGAGCGCACGATGGCGAAGCGCCGCGTCTCGCGCGCGACGACGCTCCGCGCCGGCGCGCCCGCTACGTCGCCGGCGTGGTCGTCCTCGATCACGACGACCTCCGGGTGCGCGCGCAGCACGCGCCGCAGCTCGCGCGCCCGCGCGGCCGAGAGCGCCGCGCCCGTCGGGTTCTGCGCGCGCGGCGTCACCACGAACGCGGCCGCGCCCCGCGCGAGCGCGTGCGCGAGCGCGTCCGGGAGCGGGCCCTCCTCGTCGAGCGCCACGGGGACGAGCGTCATCCCGAGCGCGCGCACGAGATGGAGGACCCCGCCGAAGCCCGGGTCCTCGACCGCGACGCGGTCGCCCGGGCGCAGGCGCGCCGCGAGGACGCGCTCCACGCCGTCGAGCCCGCCGCTCGTCACGGCGACGGCGTCGGCGCGCAGCCCGTCCGCCGCGAGGCGCGCGCGCGCGAGCTCGAGCAGCTCGGGCCGCTTCGCGGGGCCGTCGTAGAGGTGGGCCGCGAGCGGGCGGCGCGCGATGCGCGCGAGCGCGGGCGCGAGGTCGGGGAGCAGCGCGGGGTCGGGATTTCCGGACGCGAGGTCGAGCGCGCGCGGGGGCAGCGGGGGCGCCGTCACCGGGACGGGCGGCGCGAAGCTGACGCGCGTCCCGCGCCGGCCGTCGGCCACGAGGACGCCGCGGCGCTGGAGCGCGCGGTAGGCGGCGGCGACCGTGGTGGGGCTCAGGCTCAGTTGCGCGGCGAGCGCGCGCACGGTGGGGAGCCGCTCGGCGGGGCGCAGCGCGCCGTCGCGGATCGCGGCCTCGACGCCCTCCGCCAGGCTGGCGGCGGTCCGGCCGCGCAGGTACTTTTGTACCGTCATGACGGCGAAATTGTAACCGTACAATACGGCGCCGCCATCCCACGCGAACCCGCGCCCCGGAGACCGCCATGGGCTTCACGACCGGCATCCTCCTCTTCGACGACGCCGAGGAGCTCGACTTCGTCGGGCCGTGGGAGGTGCTCACCGCCGCCGCCATGCTCGAGCCGTCCGACCGCGTCCTCACCATCGCGGAGCGCAGCCCCGTGCGCTGCGCGAAGGGGCTGCGCGTCCTCGCCGACCACTCGCTCGCCGACGCGCCGCCTCTCGACGTCGTGCTCGTGCCCGGCGGCCAGGGCACGCGGCGCGAGGTCTCGAACCCGAAGCTCGTCGAGTGGCTGCGCGAGACGGGCGCGCGCTGCCGCTGGGTGACGAGCGTCTGCACGGGGACGCTCCTCCTCCACGAGGCGGGCTTCGCGAAGGGCCGGCGGGTCACCACGCACTGGGCCTTCGTGAAGACGCTGCGCGAGCGCGGCGACGTCACGGTGCTCGACGACGTCCGCTACGTGCGCGACGGCAACGTCGTCACCGCCGCCGGCGTCTCCGCCGGCATCGACATGGCGCTCTGGCTCGTCGGGCAGCTCCGCACCCCCGACCTCGCGCGCAAGGTGCAGCGCTACATCCAGTACGACCCCGCACCGCCCTACGCCGCGGACGTCTAGCGCGGCGTCGGCCCGTGAGCGAAGGGGCCTGGCCCCTTCGCTCGCGGAGTCCGGTACGATGCGCGCCATGGACATGCCGGCGGTGGCGTTGGCGGCGGTGCCGGGGCGGCGGCGCCGCACGCTCGAGCTCGGGCGCGAGATCGAGCGGCGCGGGTTCGCGGGGATCTACTGCGCGAGCTTCGGCGACGCGCTCGGGCTGTGCGAGGCGCTCGCGCTCGCGACGGAGCGCATCCCGCTCGGGACCTCGATCGCGAACCTCTACCTCCGCCACCCGAGCGACTACGCCCTGACCGCGTCGCTCGTGCACGAGCTCTCGGGCGGGCGCTTCCGCTTCGGCGTCGGGGTGAGCCACGACGCCATCAACCGGCGGCTCGGCGTCGCGACCGGGAAGCCCGTCGCCGACGCGCGCGAGTTCGTCGCGCGCCTGCGCGCGACGCCGCGCGCCGGCGAGCTCCCGCCGATCGTCCTCGCCGGCCTCCGGCCGCGCATGGTGGCGCTCGCGGGCGAGATCGCGGACGGAGTGGTCTTCGCGAACGTCGCGCGCTCGCACTTCGCGGCGTCGCTCGAGGCCCTCCCGCCCGCGAAGCGCGCCGACCCGGGCTTCTTCGTCGGCAACATGATCCCGACCTGCATCGCCGACGATCGCGCGGCCGCCGCCGCGGTGAACCGGCGCACGCTCGCCGGGTACCTGATCTTCCCGAACTACCGCAACGCCTGGCGCGCCGCGGGCTACGCGGCGGAGATGGACGCGGTCGAGAAGGCGCTCGCCGCCGGCGAGCGCGAGCGCCTCGGCGAGATCCCGGGCGAGCGCTGGCTCGCCGACTGCACGCTCTACGGGAGCGCCGCCGAGGTCCGGGAGGGCGTCGAGGCGTGGCGCGCGGCCGGCTTGCGCACGCCGATCCTCGTGCCGTCGTCGGCGGCCGGGAACCAGTTCGCCGCGTTCGAGGAGCTGTTCGCCGCCTTCGCGGCGTGAGCCCGGGCCGCGGCGCGCCGGGCGGGCGCCCGGCCGGCGCGGCGGGCGCCGGCGCGACCCCTCTCAGCCGCGCGGCGCCGCGAAGCGCGCACGCAGCCCGGCGGCGGTGCGGAGCGCGGCGGGCAGCACCACGAGCACCGCGACGAGGGCGGCCAGGATCGCGACCGCCGCGAGCAGCCCGAAGCTCGCGACGCTCGTCCACGGCGAGAGCGCGAGCGTCGCGAAGCCGAGCGCGAGGGTGAGCGAGGTCGTCACCAGCGCGCGTCCCGCGTGGGCGAGCGCCTCGTCGAGCGCCGCGTCGGGCGCGGCGCCCGCGCGGCGCGCGCGGCCGTACTGCGTGAGAAGGTGGATCGCGTCGTCGTCCGAGACGCCGAGCACGACGGCCGCCACCATCGCGCTCCCCGGGTCGAGCGGGATCCCGAGGAGGCCCATCGCGCCGAGCGTCGCGCCGACCGGGAGGCCGGTCACCAGCGCGACGAGGAGGCCCGCCGAGAGCGACCGCAGCGACGCGACGACGAGGACGCCGACGGTTGCCCACGCCTGCAGGAAGCTCGACCACTGCGTGCGCTGGATCTCCTCGAGCATGCGCTGGACGATCGCGACCGGGCCCGTCGCCTCCACGCGCCAGCCGGGCGGGAGCGCGGCGCGCGCCGCCTCGCGCGCGCCGCGCACGAGCGCGTCGAGCGCGCGCCGCGGCGGCTTCTCCGTCTCGATCGAGAGGCGCAGGCGCCCCCCGTCGAGGTCGGCGAAGCGGGCGACCGGGCCGCCGCGGGCGTCGCCGAGGAGGCCGAGCAGGTAGCGGTTGCCGCGCGCGGTGGCGGCGGGCCGCTCGAGCCGCGGGTCGTCGCCGGTGAGGAGCCGATGGCTCCACGCGAGGGGGTCGAGGAGCGAGTGCACGCGGCCGACGTGGGGCAGCGCCTCGATGCGCTCGCGCGCGCGCGCCAGCGCGTCGAGCACCTCCGGCGAGGCGAGGTCCGTCCCCGGCGGCGCGACGAGCTCGAGCTCGAGCGAGTCCGGCGGGCGCAGGCGCGCGCGCACGCCCTCCGCCCACTGCACGACGCGGCTCCCGCGCCCGTAGAGATCCTCGAACGTCGCGTCGACGGAGAGCCGCGCGAGGCCGACGCCGGCCGCGGCCGCGGCGAGCGCCGTCGCCGCGAGCACCGCGCCGCTCCGGCGCCGCACCGCGCCCCCGAGCCGGAGCAGGGCCGCCTCGAGGCTACCCGGCGTGCGCCGATCGGAGACCGGCCGCGGTGGAAAGCGGAGGAGGAGGACGGGAAGCAGCGTGAAGGCGAGGAGCAGCGAGGCGCCGATCCCGAACGCGGCCACGGCGCCGAAGCGCGAGAACGCGGCGAGGTCGCTCGAGAGGAAGGCGAGGAAGCCGCCCGCGGTCGTGAGCGTCATCATCGCGCACGGCGCCGCGACGTCGTCGACCGCGCGCAGGAGCTGCGCCTCGAGCGCCGCGGGATCCCGCCCCCCGCCGGCCGCCGCGCGCTCCGCCGCGAAGCGGCTCACGAGGTGGAGGCCGTCGCAGGTGCCCACCACGAGGAGGACGGGCGCGAGGATCTGCGTGAGCGTCGTCTGCGGGATGCCGAGCCAGCCGAGGAGCCCGTGCGTCCAGAGCACCGCGAGGCCGATCGCGCCGAGGAGCGCCGCCGTGGAAGCGGGCGAGCGCAGGAGGAGGGCGAGGCCGAGCGCGACGAGGCCCACCATCACCGGGACCAGCCGGCGGGCGGCGCGCTCGAGCTCGCCGCCCGCGACGACGAACTCGACCGGGCCGCCGACGGCGCGGAACGCGTGTCCCTGCGCGGTCCAGGGCGCGATCGCGGCCTCCACGGCGCGCCACGCGGCGAGCGCGGTCGCGCTGCTCGAGTCGGCGACCTCGACGAGGACGGCGCCGGTCTTCGCGTCGTCCGAGACGAGGACGCCGCGCCAGAGCCGGTCGGCGCGCGCGCGCGCCGCGAGCGCCTCCCAGTCGGGCGCGAGGCGCCCGTTCTCGAAGAAGCGCCGCGGCGCGGGCGGGAGCGGCGGCCGGCCCGGCACCAGGATCGGCGCGTGCGCCGGGCTCTCGACGCGCCGCACGCCCGGCGCGGCGGCGAGGGCGTCGCCCACGGCCTTCGCCATGGCGAGCGCCGCGGGCTCGAGCGCGCTGCCGCAGGGCGCCGCGCCCTCGCACGAGTAGACGAGCGCCATCGGGAGCCCGCCCTCGTAGCGCGCGAGGAAGGCGTCGAAGTCGCGCACGGCGGGGTGGTCCGCGCCGAGGAACGCGCGGTAGCCCACCTCCGTCTCGAGCCGCGCGAGGCCGGCGCCGAAGGCGACCGTGGCGGCGAGCGCCGCGGCGAGCGTCGCCGCGGGATGCGCGAGCGCGAGGCGCGCGAGCGTCTTCACGGCCGTGCGCTCGTCACGTGGCGGCGGGGGGCACGCCCCGGTATGTAACGCAGCGTGAGGAAGCCACCATGGACGCCGCGCCCGCGCCGCCGCCGGCGCGCCTGCGCGCGCTCCTCGCGCAGCCGGGCCTCCTCGTGATGCCGTGCTGCTTCGACGCGCTCTCCGCCCGCCTCGTCGAGGAGGCCGGCTTCGCGCTCACCTTCATGAGCGGCTTCGCCGTCTCCGCGACGCGGCTCGGCGCGCCCGACACGGGCCTCGTCTCCTACGGGGAGATGGTGGCGCAGGGTCGCGACGTCTGCGCCGCGGTCTCCATCCCCGTGATCGGCGACGCGGACACGGGCTACGGCAACGCCGTGAACGTGCGCCGCACCGTCGAGGGCTACGCGCGCGCGGGGTTCGCGTGCGCGATGATCGAGGACCAGCGCGCGCCGAAGCGCTGCGGGCACGTGGCGGGCAAGGAGGTCGTGGAGCGCGGGGAGGCGCTCGCGCGCATCCGCGCCGCGGTGGACGCGCGCGACGAGGGCGCCGGCGTCCTCGTCATGGCGCGCACCGACGCGCGCGGGCCGCTCGGCCTCGAGGAGGCGCTCTGGCGGGCGCGCGCGTTCGCCGACCTCGGCGCCGATCTCGTCTTCGTCGAGGCGCCGCGCAGCGAGGACGAGCTCGCCCGCATCCCGCGCGAGGTGCCCGTGCCCTGCATGGCGAACCTCGTCGAGGACGGGGCGACGCCGCTCGTCCCGCACCCGCGGCTCGAGGCGATGGGCTACCGCATCGCCGCGTATCCGCTGACGCTCCTCAGCGTCGCCGTGCGCGCGATGCAGGACGCGCTCGCGGGCCTCCGCGCCGGCCGCACGCCGGAGCGCCGCCTCTCGTTCGAGGCGCTGAAGCGCACCGTCGGCTTCGACGCCTACGAGGCGCTCGCGCGCCGCTACGCCGCCGACGACGCCTGAAGCCCGCGCCCCCCCCCCGCCGTCGCGCGCGGGTTTCTTAACAAAGGGGTCTGACCCCTTTCTTAACGGCGGCGGGCGAGGGTGAGCTGGGAGGCGAGGAAGGCGCGCATCGGGATGCCGGCGGCGGCGAGCTGCTGGGGGAGGAAGGAGGCGCGCGTGAGGCCGGGGAGGGTGTTCGTCTCGAGGTAGACCGGGCCCTTCGCGTCGGCGATCACGTCGGTGCGCGAGTACCCGAAGCAGCCGAGCGCGCGGTGCGCGACGACGGCGGCGCGCTGGGCCTCCGCCGCGACCTCGGGCGCGACCTCCGCCGGCGTGATCTCGCGGACGCCGCGGCCGAGGTACTTGGCGGCGTAGTCGAACGAGGCGGCCGCCTCGATGCGGACCTCGGAGCAGGGCAGCGCACGGGGGCCGTCGCCGTCGTCCACGACGCCCACCGTGAGCTCCACGCCCTCGACGAACGCCTCGGCCAGGTACGGGACGCCCTCCGCGCGCGCGGCGTCGAGCGCTGCGTCGAGGCCCGCCTCGCCGCTCACCACGTGGAGGCCGAGACTCGACCCGTCCGCGACCGGCTTCAGCACCACCCGCCCCGCGTCCGCGAGGAGGGCGCGCGCCCCCGCGCGCGCGGCGTCGCCGTCCGCGGGGTCGAGCAGCGCGGCCTCGGCGACGCGCAGCCCGTGGCGCCGCGCGATCGCGCGAGCGCGCGCCTTGTCGAACGCGTCCGCCGACGCCTGCGGACCCGAGCCCGTGTAGGCCAGCCCGTGCGCCTCGAGCCGAGCCTGGAGCGTCCCGTCCTCCGCGGCGCCGCCGTGGAGCGCGAGGAGGACGACGGCGTCGCCCTCGCGCGCCCAGTCGGCCAGCGCCGCGTCGACGGCGGGCCAGGCGGGCGCGGCGCGCGGCGCGAACTCGCGCTCGAAGGGTCGCTCGTGGGCCGCGAGCTCGTCGACCGTCGTCTCCACGACCGCGCCGTCGGGGCGCCAGAAGCAGCAGCGCGCGCCGCCGAGGAGCGGCGCGACGTGCTGCGCGCTCGCCACCGAGACGAGCCGCTCGCGCGTCGGCCCACCGAAGAGGACGATCACGGGCGCCATGCCGCGCTAGAACGCCGCCTCCGGGGCGCGGCGCCCGCGGAACGGCAGGGCGAGGAGCGCGCCCGCGACGAAGCCTCCGACGTGCGCCCAGAACGCGACGCCCGCCTCGAGGTCGGAGACGGAGCCGGAGATCAGCTGGATCAGGAACCAGTAGCCGAGCATCATGATCGCGGAGACGGGGATCACGCGGACGAGGAACCCGAAGACGAACAGCACGTCGATGCGCGCATGGGGGTACATCACCGCGTAGGCCCCCATCACGCCTCCGATCGCGCCCGAGGCGCCGACCATGGGCACCGCGCTCGCCGGGTTCGAGAGCACCTGCGCGGCGACCGCCGCGAGCCCGCACGCCACGTAGAAGAGCACGTAGCGGAGGTGCCCCATCGCGTCCTCCACGTTGTCCCCGAACACCCACAGGAACCACATGTTCCCGATGATGTGCATCCAGCTCCCGTGCATGAACATCGACGTCAGCGCCGTGCGCCAGTGGGGGTCGTCGGTGAGGACGCAGGCGACGCCCTCCCCGATCGGGATGCGCGTCCCGGCCGGCGCCGTGCCGAGGAGCTCGCCCGGGATGAGGCCCAGCGTGCAGACCGAGCGCGCCAGCGCCGGCTCGCTGCCGAGGCCCTGGAGCAGCGCCCACGCCGCGGCGTTGAGCGCGATGATCGCCCAGGTCGCGAGCGGGGCGCGCCGGCTCGGGTTCTCGTCGCGGAGCGGGAACACGGCGGCCGAGGGTAGCGAAGGGGCCGCCGCGCGGGCCCTGCGCGGCGGCGCGACGAGCGCCTCGCCGGCGCGGCACGCGCCGACGTCACCGCGGCGCGCGCGCGACGACGGGCTCGCGCGCGCTACGGTGCCGCGCATGCGCGCCCTGGTCCTCGCCGAAGTCGCGGCGCTCACCGCGGGCGCTGCCGCCGCCACGCTCGCGCGGCGCGCGACGCGCGGCCCTCGGCGCCCCTCGTGGAGCCTGCGCACCGAGCTGGTCGCGTCCGCGCTGCGCGCGACGGTGATGCGCTCCAAGCGGCGCGGCATCGCCTGGCTGCGCGAGGCGCAGGCCGCGCTCCCGGCGCGCATCGCGCTCGCCTCCGAGGTGGCGTTCGAGCCCGCGCGGGCGGGCGGCGTGCCGGCGCTCGCGTGCGCGCCGCGCGCGGGGCCGGCGGAGCGCACCGTCCTCTATCTCCACGGCGGCGGCTACGTGCTCGGCTCGGCGCACGCGTACCGCGACCTCCTCGCGCGTCTCGCCGTCGCGGCGCGCGCGCGCGTCGTCGCGGTCGACTACCGGCTCGCGCCCGAGCACCCCTTCCCCGCGCAGCAGGAGGACGCTCTCTCCGCCGCGCGCGCGCTCCTCGCCGAGACGCCCGCCGCGCGCCTCGCCTTGGCCGGCGACTCCGCCGGCGCCGCGCTCGCCGTCGCGACCGCGTGCGCGCTGCGCGACGCGCTTGAGCCGCTCCCGGCCGCGGCCGTCCTGCTCTGCCCCTGGACGGAGCCGTTCGCCTCCGGCGGCAGCATGGATCGCAACGCGGACGCCGACTTCGCCGACCGCGAGGTGCTCGTGGCCTGGGCCGAGGCCACGCGCGGCGACCCGCGCGACCCCCGCCTCGCGCCGGGCGCGGCGGACCTCGCGGGCCTCCCGCCGCTCCTCGTCCAGGTGGGCGGCGCGGAGCTCCTCTACGACCAGGCGCTCCGCTTCGTCGAGCGCGCCCGCGCGGCGGGCGTCGAGGTCCAGCTCGAGGACTACGCCGAGATGTTCCACGACTTCCAGCTGCAGGCGGCACTCCTCCCCGAAGGCGCCGCCGCGCTGGAGGCGGCCGGGCGCTTCTTGCGCGCGCGCCTCCCCGCGTGACGGCGCAGGAGGGCCTTCGGGCTCCGGCCGGCGCCGGCGCCGCGTGGCGGCCCGCTCACGCCTCCGGCTCGCCGAGCGCGGCGCGCACGCGCTCCTGGAACGCGAACACGGCGTTCTCGTGCCGCGGCGAGAGGCGGCCCGCGCGGTACACGCCCGCGCGCAGGTTCCGCTGCACCGCCTCGCAGATCGCCTGGTCCTCGGCGGTGACGCGGCGGCACATGGCGCGCGCCGCCTCGCGCGCGGCCTCGTCCGCGTCGTCGCGGAAGAAGAAGAGGTACTCGAGCCGCAGCGTCTCGGGGCCGGTCGGCACCATGCGCTCCACGCTCATGCCCGCGGCGTAGACGTTGAAGGCGGCGTTCGGCGCGAGCCACGCCCAGAAGCCCTCGTAGACGGGGTCCGCGACGCGCGGGCGCGGCGGCGCGTGGTGGAGCGCGAAACCGTCGCCCACGTCGACGCGGTACGCCTTGGCGTCGATCTCGCGGTGGAGCGCCGGGTGCAGGTAGGGCACGTGGTAGCCCTCGAGGTAGTTCTCGACGTACGTCTTCCAGTTGCAGCGCAGCTCGTGGCTCTCGCTTCCGGCGAAGCGCGCCGCCTCGAGCGGGACGCCCGCCGCCGCGCGCGCGAAGGGCGCGAGCGCCTCTTCGAGGGGCGGCGCGCCGGGGTCGAGGTTCACGAACACGAACCCGCGCCAGGAGGCGACCTGCACGGGCGCGAGCGCGATCGCGTCCGGGTCGAAGCCCTCGGCCTCGCCGAAGTCCGGCGCGGCGCGCAGGCGCCCGTCGAAGTCGTACACCCAGCCGTGGTACTTGCAGCGCAGCACGCGGCAGCGCTCGCGCCCCTCGAGGACGAGCGGTCCGGCCCGGTGGCGGCAGACGTTGTGGAAGGCGCGCAGCGCGCCGTCCGGGGCGCGGACGGCGAAGAGCGGCCAGCCGGCGATCGCCTGCGCCAGCGCGTCGCCGGGCGCCTCCAGCTGCGCCTCGCACCCGAACAGCAGCCATTCCTTCGCGAAGAGGCGCTCGCGCTCGCGCGCGAACACGGCGGGCTCCACGTACCAGGCGGCCGGCAGCGTGCGCGCGCGCGCGAGCTCCATCCGGGCCGCTCAGCGATCGAGGACGAGCTCGGCGACCTGGCGCAGCTTCGCGGCGTCGGCCGCGAAGACGAGGAGCGTCGTCACGGGCGTCGCCTCGAAGGCCTGGAGGCGCTCGCGGATCCGTTCCCTCGGGCCGACGAGCGCGATCTCGTCGGCGAAGGCGTCGGGGACGGCGGCGATGGCGCCGGCGCGGTCGCCGCGGAAGAAGAGCTCCTGGATCTTCTCCGCCTCGGCGGCGTAGCCCATGCGGGCCATCAGGTCCTTGTGGAAGTTCCGGTCCTTCGCGCCCATCCCGCCGATGTAGAAGCCCAGCATCGCCTTCACGGGCGCGAGGCCGGCGGCGACGTCGTCCGTCACGTGCACGTGCACGCCGACGGCGATCTCGAAGCCGGGCTTCCGCTTCGCGATCGACTCCGCGTACACCTCGGGGCGGAAGGGCGAGTAGTAGAGCGGCAGCCAGCCGTCGGCGATCTCCGCGGCGAGCGCCACGTTCTTCGGGCCCTCGGCGCCCAGGAAGATCGGGACGTCCGCGCGCAGCGGGTGGGTGATCGGCTTGAGCGGCTTCCCGAGTCCCCAGGCGCCCGGGCCGGTGTAGGGCAGCGGGTAGTGCGGGCCCGGGCTCGAAACGGGCGCCTCCCGCCGCAGCACCTGGCGCACGATCGAGACGTACTCGCGCGTGCGCGCGAGCGGCTTCGAGAACGGCTGGCCGTACCAGCCCTCGACCACCTGCGGGCCCGGGCTCGAAACGGGCGCCTCCCGCCGCAGCACCTGGCGCACGATCGAGACGTACTCGCGCGTGCGCGCGAGCGGCTTCGAGAACGGCTGGCCGTACCAGCCCTCGACCACGTGCGGGCCCGAGACGCCGAGCCCGAGGACCACGCGCCCGTTCGTCAGATGGTCGAGCGTGAGCGCGTGCATGGCGGTCGCCGTCGGCGTGCGCGCCGAGAGCTGCACCACCGCCGTTCCGAGCTTGATGCGCGAGGTGTGCGCCCCGATCCAGGCGAGGGGCGTGAAGGCGTCCGAGCCCCACGCCTCCGCGGTCCAGACGGAGTCGTAGCCGAGCTGCTCCGCCTCCTGCGCGAGCTCGACGAAGCCCGGGTGGGGGCGCGCCTGCCAGTAGCCGAGCTGGAGACCGAGGCGCAGGGCCATGGAGCGCTCCTTGTTGCGTGGACGGCGCGCGGGAGGGCATTCTAGCCGGAAGGCGGCTCGGCCCGCGAAGGAGACCCCCATGCCGTACCCGCGCCCGCTCCGGCTGCCGCTCGTCCTCGGGGCGCTGCTCGCCTTCCTCGCCGCGGGGGCCGAGGCCGCGACGTTCGTCTACGTCCACGACCGCGCCGACCCGAACCAGATCTTCGCGTTCTCGCTCGCCAAGGACGGCAACCTGGAGCCGCTTCCGGGCTCTCCGTTCGCGTCCGAGGACCCGACGCTCGACACCTGCGGAGGGCAGTGCCAGACGATGGCCGCCGACAAGAAGAGCGCGCGGCTCTTCACGAGCGGCGACACGGGCATCTCGGTCTGGGACGTCGCGGAGGACGGCTCCCTCGCGCTCGTGCCGGGCTCGCCCTTCACCGCGACGACCGACGAGTGCAAGGGGATCCCGTGCCCGCTCTTCGGCGTCGCCGCCGTGCGGGTCGGCAAGCGCGTCTTCGTCTACGCCGCGGAGTTCGATCTCGACCAGCTGCGCGGCTTCGAGGTGCAGGCGGACGGGACGCTCGTCGAGCTCCCGACCTCGCCGTTCCCGGCGGGCGACGGGCCCAACGGGATCGCGGCGGCGAAGCGGCTCCTCTTCGCGGTGAGCGAGGACGGCGCCGTCGCGAGCTACGTCGTCGGCGAGGACGGCGCGCTCGCGCCCGCGCCCGGCTCCCCGCTCGCGCTCGACCCGCCGCCGGTCTTCGTCTACAACGCGACGCCCGACGCCAAGGGGAAGCGCCTCTACGTCGTCGACGACGGCTTCGACGACCCGGCGGACGTCGACGACATCCCGGTCGGCGTCTACGGGTTCTCGGTCGACAAGAGGACGGCCGCGCTCACGCCGATCCCCGGCAGCCCCTTCGACACCGCGCTCCCGGTCGAGGAGGTCACCGGGGCCACCGGCGGCGCGACCGCGAAGAAGCTCGTGGTCGCGGTCGGCTTCGAGGAGGTGAACAACGACCTCCAGGTGTTCAAGATCGGGGGCGGCGGCGCGCTCTCCCAGCTCGGCGAGGCGCAGGACTCGGGCCTCAACACGGTGGCCGCGAGCTTCGACCCGAAGGGCAAGTGGTTCCTGGTGTCGTCCCTCGAGAACGTGCGGGTGAACCGCATTTCCGCGCGGACGGGCGAGGTCGTGCCCGTGGACCAGGAGCCGATCGTCGCCGGCGAGGTGAACGCGATCGTGATCCTGAGCCGCTGAGCGTCAGCTCCGGGCCGGAGGGACGGCCGCGCCGTCGCCGCCGCGCCGCACGATCGTCGACGCCAGGGTCAGCATCGAGGCCAGATCCGACAGGTCGGCCGGCACGACGAAGGTGTTGCCCTCCTTCGCGAGCTGCCCGAACTGGGCGATGTACTGCTCGGCGATGCGCAGGCGCATGGCGCCGTCGCCGCCCGGCTGCTGGAGCGCGTCGGCGATGCGCCGCAGGCCGTCCGCCGTCGCGGCCGCCACCGCGAGGATCGCCTCCGCCTCGCCCTGCGCCTCGTTGATCTGCTGCTGCCGGTGCGCTTCGGACTCCTTGATGACGCGCTGCTTCTCGCCCTCGGCCTGGTTGATCTTCGCGTCGCGCTCGCCCTCGGAGGACAGGATCACGGCGCGCTTCTCGCGCTCCGCGCGCATCTGCTTCTCCATCGCGTCGAGGATGTCCGTCGAAGGCGAGATGTTCTTGATCTCGTAGCGCAGCACCTTCACACCCCAGGGCGCGCTCGCCTTGTCGAGCTCGCTCACGACCGCGGCGTTGATCGCCGCGCGCTCCTCGAAGGTGCGGTCGAGGTCGATCTTCCCGACCTCGCTGCGGAGCGTGGTCTGCGCGAGCTGCGAGATGGCGAACACGTAGTCCGTGATGCCGTAGGACGCCTGCTTGGCGTCGAGGACCTGGAGGTAGATGAAGCCGTCGATGCGGACCTGCACGTTGTCCTTGGTGATGCAGACCTGCTCGTGGATGTCGATCGTCTGCTCCTTCAGCGTGTGCCGGTAGGCGACGCGCTCCACGAACGGAACGAGGATGTGGAAGCCCGCGTTCAGCGTGCGGCTGTACTTCCCGAGGCTCTCGACGACGTAGGCCATCTGCTGCGGCACGACGATCGCCGTGCGCATCACGACCACGATCACGAGGACGACGACGCCCGCGACCGCGAGCAGGATCAGGTTCTCCACGCGCTCTCCCTCCGCTCGGCGCGCCGGGCGCGCCCAGCGCCCGGCCTCACTCGGCCCGCACCTCGAGCACGAGCCCTTCCACCTTCGAGACGCGCGCCCGCGCCCCCGCGGCGAGCGGCGCCGCGCCGACGTTGCGCGCGGACCAGACGGCGCCGCGGAGCTCGACCTGCCCCCGCGCGCCCGGGGCGAGCGCCTCGCGCACGACGACGCTCTCGCCCGCCACCGCGTTCCCGACCGGCTCTCCCGCCGGCCGCAGCCAGCGATAGGCGCGGCCGCGGAAGAAGACGGTCGTCACGACCGCGAGGACGGCGAAGCCGAGCCACTCCACCCAGAGCGGGCCGCCGCCGGCGGCGAGGTCGAGGAGGCCCACCGCGAGCGCCGCGACGCCCAGGAAGACGAGGTAGAAGTCCGCTTCGACGACGAAGAGCTCGCCCGCGAGGAGCATCGTCCCGACCAGGATCCAGCCCCACCAGGGCATCGCCGTTCCCCTCCGCCCGCGGATTATGTCACGCGCCCGGCCGCTCGGCGGCCCGCGGGCCGCCCGCGTCCCGTCCGCCTGGCGGGGCCGCGCGGCGAGCGTCCGCTGCGCGGCCCGTCTGCCTGGAGGGGCCGCGCTGCGAGCGTCCGCTGCGCGGCCCCACGCGGCACGGGTCCGGCCCGGCGCGCGCGGCGGGCTCGGTGCCCTGATACCTTGTCGGCGCCCCCCTTCCCCGTGTGACCGGATCCGACACGCGCGCGAGCGATCCTCCCTCGCGTAGAAGGAGGGCCCTTGCATGCCCGCCCCCGTCCCGGCGGCGCTCCCGGCCGCGGCGCCGGCCGGCGCGCCCGCTCCCGATCCGCTCGCGCAGGCCGATGCGCTCGCGCAGGCGCTGGCTGCGCCGGCGGCGGCCGGCGCGCTTCCCTGGCTGATCGCCGGGCTCGCGGCCGTCGTCCTGGCCGTGGCCCTCGCAGCCGCCTGGCTCCGGCGCGCCCGCCGCGAGCGCGCGCGCGCCGAGGCCGCGCGCGCGGCGGAGGCGGCCGCGCTGCGCGAGGCGTTCCAGGCGCTCTCGGCCGACGCGCTCCAGCGCAACAACCAGGCGTTCCTCGACCTCGCGCGCGCCTCCCTCGGCGAGTTCCAGCGCGGCGCGGCCTCCGAGCTCGAGAAGCGCGAGCTGGCGGTCGGGACGCTGGTCGCGCCGATCCGCGAGTCGCTCGATCGCATGGCGGAGCGGCTCAACGCGATCGAGAAGGAGCGTCACGGCCACTACCACGCGCTCGCGCAGCAGCTGCGCCAGGTGAGCGCCGACCACGCGCGCCTCCAGGTCGAGACGGCGAACCTGGTGCGCGCGCTGCGCAGCGCCCCGGCGCGCGGGCGCTGGGGCGAGCTCCAGCTCCGGCGCGTCGTCGAGCTCGCCGGGATGCTGGCGCACTGCGACTTCGTGGAGCAGGAGAGCGTCGAGGCCGACGGCCGGCGCATGCGGCCGGACCTCGTGGTGCGGCTCCCGGGCGGAAAGAGCATCGTGGTCGACGCGAAGGCGCCGCTCGAGGCGTACCTCGACGCGCACGAGACGGCCGACGAGGCGGCGCGCGAGGTGAAGCTCAAGGACCACGCGCGGCGCGTGCGCGAGCACGTGACGAGCATCTCGCGCAAGGCGTACTGGGTGGAGCTCCCCGACGCGCCGGACTTCGTCGTGATGTTCCTCCCGGGCGAGCCGTTCCTCGCCGCGGCGCTCCAGTACGACGCGACGCTGCTCGAGTACGCGGCCGACCAGCGCGTCGTCGTCGCGAGCCCGACGACGCTGATCGCGCTCCTCCGCGCGGCGCACTACGGCTGGCAGCAGGAGCGCATCGCCGAGGAGGCGCAGCGCATCAGCGAGCTGGGGCGGCTCCTCTACGAGCGCGTCGCGCTGCTGGGCCGCCACTTCGAGCGCGTCGGCAGCCACCTCGACCGATCCGTCGCGGCCTACAACGACGCGGTCGGCTCGCTCGAGAGCCGCGTCCTCGTCACGGCGCGCCGGCTGAAGGAGCTCGGCGCGGCCGCGAGCGCGGAGGACATCGCGCCGATCGAGCCCGTGCAGCGCGCGGCACGGAAGCTGCAGGCGCCCGCGCTCCTCGAGACGGGCGAGGCGGCGGAGGCGCGCGAGGACTGACGCCCGCGACCGCCGTGCCGGCCCGCGGCGGCGGCGACGCGAGTGCGGCGGGCTACCCTCTCGTCTCGCGGCGAGGAGGTGGACCGTGGACCCCGAAGACTACGAGCCCCTCGACGAAGGCGCGATCGCGATCTGCGCCTCGTGCGGCATCGAGCTCGAGCCCGAGACCGAGCGCGGGTTCCGCCTCGGCGACCGGGGCGCGCTGTGCTTCGACTGCGCCGTCGAGCGCGGCGGCACCTACGACGAGACGCAGGACCGCTGGCTCGAGCCGCCCGATCTCGAGGGCCTCGAGACCGACGCGGACTAGCTAGCGCACCCGGACCTGCGCACGGGCTGCGCGCGAGTCGCCGCCTGCGCGCCGGTGCCGGGCGCCCGTCGGCGAGAGCTCGGCAAAAGCTCCTCGCGCCGCCCGCACGCGCCGAGGCAGGCTCGGCGTGCTCGGAGCGGCGCGTGGAGCGAGGGCTGTGGACGCGGTGGTCGGCGCAGGGAGACGGCGCCGAGGCGGAGGTGGAGGCGCGCGCGGACGCGTGCGCGGACGCGTGCGCGGACGCTCGGTGGGAGGCGCGCGCGCGCGCGCGCTCGGACCCGCGCACCGGCGCGACGGCGGCGTCGTACGCGGACGCGGAGGCGCACGGCGTCGCAGCGGCGCTGCTTCTCGTGGACGCCTGCCCGGCGATGCGCGTGCGGCTCGCGGACGCCTTGCGCGCCGCCGGCCACCCGGTCGCCGCGGCGGCCGGTGCGTCGGAGGCGCTCGCGCGTGCGGAGAACGCGCCGTGCGAGGTCGTCGTCGCGAGCGCGCGCGGGCCGGCGGGCGGCGGGCTCGCCGTCCTCCGCGCGCTGCGCGGCCGCATCGACGTCCCCTGCGTTCTCTACGGCCCGGGCGTCGGCGCGCGGGACGGGTTCGAGGCCGCGCGCGCTGGCGCGCTCGGCTTCGTCGAGCGTCCGCTTCCGATCGAGGCCGAGCTCCTGCCCGCGCTCGCCGCGTGGCGCCGCGGCGCGCGGGCGGCCGAGCGCCGCGGCGCGGACCGCCTCGTCGGCAGCTCGCTCGCGATGCGGCGCGTGCGAGCCGCGATCCGCCGCGTGGCGCCGCGTGCGACGTCGGTCCTCGTCGAAGGCGAGACGGGCACGGGCAAGGAGCTCGTCGCCCTCGCGCTCCACGAGGAAAGCGGCCGTGCGCCGTTCGTCGCGGTGTCGCTGCCCGAGCTCGCGAGCGGGCTCCTCGAGAGCGAGCTCTTCGGGCACCGGCGCGGCGCCTTCACCGGAGCCGTCGGCGAGCGCGCGGGCCTCTTCGAGGCGGCCGACGGCGGGACGCTCTTCCTGGACGAGGTGGGCGACGCGCCGCTCGCGCTCCAGGCGAAGCTGCTGCGCGCGCTGGAGACGCGCGAGGTGCGCCGGGTGGGCGGCGGAGCGCCGCGCCGCGTCGACGTGCGCGTCGTGGCGGCCACGAACCGCGACCTCGCGGAGCGGGTGCGGCGCGGCGCATTCCGCGAGGATCTCTACTACCGGATCCGCGGCGCGCTCGTCCGCCTGCCTCCGCTGCGCGAGCGCGCCGGCGATCTCGCCGGTCTCGCGCAGGCGCTCCTCGCCGAGCTCGGGGCGCGCGACGGCGACCCCGCGCCCGCGCTCGCGCCCGACGCGCTCGCCCTCCTCGCGGGCCTCCCCTGGCGCGGCAACGTGCGCGAGCTGCGCGCGCTCCTCGAGAATGCGCTGCTCTGGCGCCGCGGCGGCGGCTTCCTCTCGCGCGCCGACGTCCTGGAGGCGCTCGCGTCGCTCGAGCCGGGGCTCGGCGCGGACGCGTGCGCGCTCACGGTGCAGCTGCTCGACGCGTGGCGCCGCCACGGCTGGAACCAGGAGGCCGCGCGGCGCGAGCTGGGCCTCTCGCGCTCGGCGTGGCGCAGCCGGCTCGCCCGCGCCGGCCTCGACGTCGCGCGCCGCCGTCGCCTCGGCGCCGCTCGCTCGGCCGCGGAGCGCCTCGTGGCGGATGAGTCCGCCGCGGAGGGCCCGGTCTCGGAACGCCCCGGCGCGGAGTAGCGGACCTCACGGCGTCGCGGGATCACGGCGCGGGTGCCGCCGCCGCCACTCCCAGGGCGGCTCGCGCTCCGCGGCCGGAAGGCGCCAGAGGCCGCGGCGCGCGGCGCGCGCGTCGGCCTCGGCCTCCAGGACGGACGCGCTGCGCGCGTAGCGAGGGTGCGCCCACGCGTGGCCCTCGCGCACGAGCGCCTCGCTCACGAGCACGCCGTCGACCCAGAGGTCGCCCACCGCGCGGCCGTAGCCGTCGCGGTCGAGGACGACGAGCCGCGCGACCTTCCGACCCGCGAGCCGCGCGAGCGCCTGGCGCGCGCGCCGGCCCCACGGCTGGCCCTGCTCCGGGGCGTCGATCTGGGCGAGCCGCACGCGCACGCGTGCCTGTCCCGACCGAAACGAGAGCGTGTCGCCGTCGTGCACGGCGACGACCGTGCCGACGAGCGCGACCGGCGCCTCGACCGGCGCCTCGGCGGGCGCGCGGCGAGGCGCGGCGCCGGCGCGTGACGAGCCGGCGTCGCGCGGCGCGGCGGCCGACCCCGCGTCGCAGGCAGCGAGCGCCGCCAGCGCCAGGGCGAGGAGGCCGCCGCGCCACACCGGGCGGATTCTATCCGGGCCGCGTCGCCCCGGCGCGGTCCATCGGTCGGCGCCCGCCGCGCCCGCGCGCGGCGCGTGCGCCGCGCGCGGGCCGTTACACTGGCGCCGGAGGCTCCGATGTCGCTCGCGCACCTCGACCCCCGCGACCGCGACCGCGTCGAGGACGCGCGGCGTGAGCTGTGCGATCTTTACGGCGCCGCGCTGCACGCCGTGGCGCTCACGGGCGAGGCGGCGGGCGCGGGCTACCGTCCGGGCCGTTCGCCGCTCGAGCTCGCGGTCCTCCTCGAGGAGGTGACGCCCGCCGCGCTGCGCGCGCTGCAGCCGCGGCTGCGCGCGTGGAGGCGCCGGCGCGTCGCGCCGCCCCTCCTCCTCGACCCGCGCTGGCTCGCGGAGTCGCGGGACGCGTTCCCGCTCGAGCTGCTCGAGCTCAGCGAGCACCACGTGCTCGTGCACGGAGACGTCGACCCGTTCGCCCGGCTCGAGGTGCGCGCCGACCGGCTGCGCGTCGAGGTCGAGCGCGAGCTGCGCGGGAAACTTTTCCACCTCTGGGAGGCCTACCTGGAGCACGGAGGCTCCGCGCGCCGGCTGCGCGAGCTCCTCCTCGAGACCCCGCCCGCCTTCGAGTGGATCCTGCGCGGCGCGCTGCGGGCGGAGGAGGGCCTCGCGCACCCTGCGCCGCGCCGCGAGCGGCCCGACGAGCTCCTCGCCGAGGTCGAGCGGCGCACCGGGCTCTCGCTTCCGACGTTCCGCCTGCTGCAGCGCACGCGCCGCGACGAGGAGCACCTTCCGAGCGACGGCCTCGATGCCCTCTTCGAGGCCTACCTCGGCGAGGTGCGCGGCCTCGTGCAGCACGTCGAGGCCGGATGAGCCGCGCCCTCGCGCTCGCGATCGGCCTCGCGCTGGCCGCGGGAAGCGCGCCGCGCGCGGCGGAGGCGGCGCGCATCGCGGGTCCGAGCGCGCCGGAGGCGCGCGCCGCGGAGCGCGCCCAGGGGCTCGTCCCGATCCCGCCGCTCACGGGCCCGGTCGTCGACGCCGTCGGCGTCGTCGCGCCCGAGGCGCGCCGGCGCATCGAGGCGCTCGCCTACGAGCTGGAGCGGAAGACCGGCGCCGAGATGGCCGTCCTCGTCGTGCGGAGCACGCAGCCCGAGGACGCCTTCGAGTACGGGATGCGGGTCGTGGAGGCGTGGGGCCTCGGGAAGGCGGCGGCACCCGGCGCGCCGGGCCGCGCGATCCGCCCCGACCGGGATCCCGGGCCCGAGCGCGCGGCGCGAGGCGGACCTGCGCGCCACGTGGGCGGCGGCGACAACGGGGTCCTCCTCCTCGTCGCGCTCGACGACCGCCGCGTGCACATGCTCGTCGGCTATGGGCTCGAGGGCGTGCTTCCCGACGGCCGCGTGGGCGCGATCCTCGACCGGCGCGTGACGCCCGCGTTCCGCGCGGGGGACTACGCACGCGGGATTCACGACGGCCTGCGCGAGGCGGCCGAGATCGTGGCGGCGGAGGCGGGCGTCGCGCTGGAGGGGGCGCCGCCGCCGCGTGTTCCGCCGCGGCCCGCGGTGCGCACGCCGAGCCTCGTCTGGGTCGTCGTCGCCTTCGTCGCGCTCGCGCTCCTCCTCGGCGGGGCGGGCGGGGGGCCGCGCGGACGGCGGCGCCGGCACCTCGGGCCGGTCTTCTGGGGAGGAGGCTACGGCGGCTGGGGAGGCGGGCGGGGCGGGTTCGGCGGCGGCGGCGGCTTCGGGCGCGGCGGGTTCGGAGGCGGCTTCGGCGGCGGCGGCGGCTTCGGGGGCGGCGGCGCCGGGAGGAGCTGGTAGCGCGACGCGCGGCGCCGCGGCGATACTGGGCTCGCGGACTCGGGAGGCGGCGATGGCACGGACGGCACGGGGCTTCGCGGCGCTCGCGCTCGCGGTCGCCCTCTTCGGATCCAGCGGCTGCGGCTACAACACGCTCGTGTCGGAGCGCGAGGCGGTCGAGAGCGCGTGGGGCGAGGTCCAGAACCAGCTCCAGCGCCGCAACGACCTCGTCCCGAACCTCGTCGAGACGGTGCGGGGCTTCGCCGCGCAGGAGGAGAACGTGCTGCGCGAGGTCACCGAGGCGCGCAGCCGCGTCGGCGGGGCCGCGACGCCGTCGGAGGCGATCGAGGCGTCGAACCAGCTCTCGAACGCGCTCTCGCGCCTCCTCGTCGTGGTCGAGCGCTACCCGGAGCTGCGCAGCAACCAGAACTTCCTGCGGCTCCAGGACGAGCTCGCCGGGACGGAGAACCGGCTCGGCGTCGCGCGCAAGCGCTACAACGACGCGGTGCAGCGCTACAACACGACGGCGCGTCGGTTCCCGACCAACCTCGTCGCGAGGGTGTTCGGCTTCGAGGCGCGCGACTACTTCGAGGCGCCCGAGTCGGCGCGCGGCGTGCCGCAGGTCGACTTCCAGCGCCGGCCCTGACGGCGCCGCGCGTTCCCGCTCGCGCCCCCGCCTTCCCCGTTCGCGCCGCGGCGCGCCGCGCGCCGCCCCCAGGCCGCGCCTCCCGCATGACTTCGAGTCGCGGGGCGTCGCGCGCGGGCGCGGGCCCGCGCGTCCCGCGCTGACTTCGAGTCGCGCGGAGCCGCGCGCGAGCGCGGGCCCGCGCGCGCCACCCGCGGCGAGGCGCCCCCCGGCTTCGGTACCCTGCAGCGCGCATGGCCGCCCGGGGAGCCCGCCCTTGATCCGCTGGCTGCGCCGCCTGCGGGACGGCGCGCGTGAGACGGCCGCATCGCCCACCTGGCTGCTGGGGCAGCCCACCGTGAGCCCGACGGCCGCGACCGAGGCCGTGACCGCGCCCGCCGCCGGCGCGACCCTCGTGCGCCCCGCGTTCGGACACGTGACCGTCGTGCAGGGCCCGGCGCGCCTCCTCTCGCGCCGTTTCGCCTTGCGCGACGACGAGATCTCGATCGGCCGGACCGAGAGCTGCTACGTGTTCGTCCCGGACGCGCGCATCTCGCGCCTCCACGCGCAGATCGTGCGGGACCCGGGCGGGCTCTGGCTCGTGCACCGGAGCGGCACGAACCAGACGCTCGTGAACGGCGCGCTGGTCGCGGACCGCGTCGCGCTCCGCGACGGCGACGAGATCCAGCTCGCGGACCGCGTGCGCCTGCGACTCGCCGCGCCGTCCTACCCGCGCGAGTCGGCGCCGGCGGCGCGTGGGGGGCTCGCCGCCGCGATGGAGGCGCGCGTCGCCCTCGAAGAGCGCATCGCGCGCCAGTTCGTGCGCGACGGCAGCTTCCTCGACGTCGACGTGGTGGGCTCGTACCAGCTCAAGCTCGCCGAGGAGCGCTCCGAGCGGGTGGTGGTGTCGTTCGAGCGCTTCCGCGCGCTGGTGGAGGGCCTGGTCGACGAGGCCGGCGGCCAGGTGCTCAACTCGAACGGCGACGAGGTGATGGCGTTCTTCCCCGCGGCGGACGCCGCGCTCGCGGCCGCGCGCGCGATCCTCGCGCGGCTCCCCGCGTGGAACGACGAGGTGAACCTGCTGCCGCGCCCCTTCGAGGTGCGGATCGGAATCCACACCGGCCGCTCGGCCGTCGACCTCGAGCGCGGGGTCGCGTACAGCCCCGTCCTCGACGGCGCGGGACACCTGCAGAAGGAGGCGCCGGTGAACGGGATCCTGGTCTCGAAGGAGACCTGGCTCGCGCTCTCGCGCCAGGGCGGGCTCGCGCCCGCCGGGATCGTGACGAAGAACGGGATCGAGGCGTACGTCCTCTCGGAGGACGGCCGCTGAGGCCGGGCGCGCCGATGCGCCCGAACGAGTGTCGCGCCCGCAGGAGGTAGAGCATGTCGCTCGCATACTCGCACCAGGACGGAATCGCGGAGATCCACTTCGACGACGGCAAGGCCAACGTCATGTCGACGCGCTGGTTTCGCGAGCTCGAGGCGCTCCTCGACCGCGCGGAGAAGGAGCAGCCGCACGCGGTTTTGTTCCGCGGGCGGGCGGGGATGTTCTCGGCCGGCCTCGACATGAAGTGGGTCCCGACGCTCACGCCGCCCGAGGGGCGCGAGCTGGTCGAGGCGTTCTCGGGCGCGATGCTGCGCGTCTGGTCGCTCCCGATCCCGACCGTCGCCGCCGTCACCGGCCACGCCGTCGCAGGCGGCTGCGTGCTCGCGTCCGCCTGCGACGTCCGCTTCGCGCTGGACGGGCCGTACCGCGTGCACATGAACGAGGTGCTCGTCGGCCTCGCCATTCCGACGTGGGCGGCGGTCATCTGCGAGTCGGCGTTCCCTTCGCAGAAGCTCGGCGAGCTCCTGCTCCTCGCGCGGCCGTTCTCGCCGAAGGAGCTCCACGCGCTCGGCGTGGTTCAGGAGCTCGCCGCGAGCGAGGAGGATCTCCTCGCGAAGGCGCGGACGTCCGCGCGGGCGCTCGCCGCGCTCCGACGCGATCCCTACGCCCTGAGCAAGGCCCGCCTGCGCGGCCCCGCCGTGGAGCGCGCCAAGCAGGCCCTCGCCGCCGAGACCCCCACCCGCCCCCCCGCGTAGACCCTCCCACGAAGGGGACGTTCCACAAACCCGACGAAGGGGACACTCCTCGTCCAGCGAGCGCAGCGCTGTTCACGAGGGGGACGTTCCACTTTCAAGACGAGGGGGACACTCCTGGCAGAGCCGCGCCGGGACGAAGGAGTGTCCCGTTTGTGTTCGAAGTGGAACGTCCCCTTCGTCCCAGCGCCGCGCCCCGGGACGAAGGGGTGTCCCCTTCGTGTTAAGAGTGGAGCGTCCCCTTCGTCTACTTCGTTCTACGCGAGGTGTTCTTCGCGGACGCGGGAGACGAGGGCGAGGGCCAGCACTGCGACGCCGATCGCGAGGGCGGTGCCGTGGAGCGCGCTCGCGACGAAGAGGCTCGCCGTCGCGTTCGCGACGACGATGCCGAGCCGGCGCAGGCCCGAGACGAGCGAGAGCACGGTCGCACGCTGCTCGGAGTCGATGTGGCGGTTGAGCGCCGCGGTGAAGAGCGGCGTCCGCGCCATGCCGAGGCTCCACGCGACGACGACGAGCCCCGCGACCGCCACCGGCGCGCGCACGACGCCGAGCGCGACGAAGGCGGCGCCCGGGACGAGCGCGGTCGCGAAGAGGAGGGCGCGCTGCGAGCCGAGCCAGCTCTGCGCGCGGTCGGCGCTCGCGAGGATCGCGATCTGGCCGAGCGCCGCCGCCACGTGCACGGAGCCGAACGCCGCGAGGGGGACCCCGGCCGCCTCGAGCAGCGGTTGGTAGAGCCAGATGACGAGCCACACCAGCGCCCCCACCGAGATCATGTCGAAGGCGAGGATGCGCAGCGTGCGCCGGGCGGCGAGCTGGCGCGCGCCCTCGCGCGCGAGCTGAAGGAAGCCCGGGCGCGCGGCGCCGGGCGCCGCCCGCGCAGGCGGCTCGCGCAGCGAGAGCGCGAGCACGGCCGAGAGCGCCATCGGGAGCGCCTGGAACGCGAACACGCCGCGCACCGACGTCCTCGTCGCGAGCGCGCTCCCGACGAGCGCGCCGGCCACGATGCCCGCGAGCTTCCAGGACTCCGCGCGCGCGAAGACGCGCCGCGCGACGAGCGGATCCCGCTCGGGAAGGCTCTCGTAGAGAAGGGCCTCGTCCGCGCCCGAGTTGAGCGCCATGGCGAGCGCCATCAGCACCTCGGCGACGAGGAACGCCCCGACCTCCGGCGTCGCGACGTAGAGAGGGACGGCGAGCGCGCCCGCGGCCGTCCCGAGACAGACCGACGTCTTGCGGCCGAGGCGGTCCGCGACCGTTCCGGTCGGGACCTCCAGCGCGAAGCTCCAGGCCTGGAACCAGGCGTTGAGCAGGAACACGCCGCCGAGCGAGAGCCCGCCCCAGTCGCGGAAGAAGGGCACGAGCACGGCAGAGACCGTGTGAAACCAGAACAGGAAGCGGATCGCGTAGATCTTGCGGACGTTCGCCGCGCAGCCCGTCAACGGCGGCCCCTCGCGGCCCTCGCGGACCGCGCAGCCCGGCGCACGCGGCCCCTCGCGCGCGCCGCCGCCCGCCGCCCCCGGCCGGTCACGCAAGCCCGTCCCGCGCCCCCCGCGCGCCGCGCGGGCCGCCGGGTCCCTCGCGCGCGGCCGCTCGCGCGCAGCGCATCACGCGAGGACGAGCACGAGGCCCTCGGCCGCGCCGAGCGCGACGCGGCCGCTCCGCGAGGGGAGCGCGCGGTCGGGGTCGGTCGAGAGCGCGCGCCGCACGGGCGCGTCCTCGAACGCCACCTCGCACGGCTCGCCGGCGAAGTTGAGCGCCACGAACGCGCGCGCGTCCCCCGACCGCCGCTCGAACGCGAAGACGCCCTTGGGCGCGTGGAGGCGCTCGTAGTCGCCCGCGTGGAGCGCGGGCTCCGCGCGGCGCAGCGCGAGGAGCGCTCGGTAGAGCGAGAGCAGCGAGCGCGGGTCGCCGCGCTGCGCGGCCACGTGGCGGCGGTCGGCGTCGGGCCCGAGCGGGAGCCAGGGCTCCCCCGTGGTGAAGCCGGCGCCCGGCCCGCCATCCCACGGCATCGGGGTGCGCTCGCCGTCGCGCGCGAGGTTCGGGTGCAGCGTGCGCGCGAGCGGGTCCTGCAGGCGCTCGGGCGGGATCGCGACGTTGCGCATCCCGATCTCCTCGCCCTGGTAGAGGAACGGCGTCCCGCGCAACGTGAGGAGCATCGCGGCGGCGAGTCGCGCGCGCGCCTCGCCGTGCACCGGGTCGTCGTAGCGCGTCGCGTGGCGCGGGACGTCGTGGTTCGAGAGCACGAGCGTCGGCCACCCCTCCGGCGGGAGCGCGCGCTCCATGCGCTCCACCTCGTCGGCGAAGCGCTCGGCGGACCACGGCGCTTGGAGGAAGCGGAAGTTGAACGCGAGGTGGAGCTCGTCGCCTCCGCCCAGGTAGCGCGCCACCTCGGCCTGGTTCAGGAGGTACACCTCACCGACCGTCACGCGGTCGTCGTACGCGTCCAGCACCATCCGGATGCGCCGCAGCATGGCATGGACGTCGGGGTGGTTCTCCTCGTAGCAGAGCCAGAGCTGGCCGTACGGGTCGCCCTCCTTCGGAGGGTCGTCCGGGAGCTCGGGGTGCTTCGCGATGCGCTGGATCACGTCGATGCGGAACCCGTCGATCCCGCGGTCCAGCCAGAAGCGCAGGACGTCGTGCATGGCGCGCTCCACGGCGGGGTTGCGCCAGTCGAGGTCGGGCTGCTCCTTCAGGAACGAGTGGAGGTAGAGCTGCCCCGTCGCGGCGTCGAGCTCCCAGGCCGGTCCGCCGAAGACGCTGCGCCAGTTGTTCGGCGGCGAGCCGTCGGGCTTCGGGTCGCGCCAGACGTACCAGTCGCGCTTCGGCGCGCCGCGGCTCGCGCGCGACTCGACGAACCAGGGGTGACGGTCCGAGGTGTGGTTCGGCACCCAGTCGAGCAGGACGCGCAGCCCGCGCGCGTGGGCGGCGGCGACGAGCGCGTCGAGGTCCGCGAGGGTCCCGAAGAGCGGGTCGACGTCGCAGTAATCCGCCACGTCGTAGCCGAAGTCGGCCATCGGCGACGGGTAGCAGGGCGAGAGCCAGAACGCGTCGACGCCGAGCCACGCGAGGTGGTCGAGCCGCTGCGCGATCCCGCGCAGGTCGCCGACGCCGTCACCGTTCGCGTCCATGAAGGAGCGTGGGTAGATCTGGTAGACGACGCCGGTGCGCCACCACGGCTCGGCCATGGGCCGAGACCATACACGCGGCCGGGCGACCCGGCCGCGCGCACTCAGCCGCCGAGCACGGCCCGACCCACCACCTTGAGCTCGAGGATCGGCTTCACGCCCTCGAAGATCGGGAGGACGACGGCGTCCACCACGTAGCGGCTGATCGGGTACTCCTCGGCGTACCCCCAGCCGCCGTGGAGCACCTGGCCCTCCTGCGTCACCCCGACCGCGACGTCGCAGGCGAGCAGCTTCGCCTGCGCGGCGAGCGGGGAGGCGGCGCGCTCGTCCTCGTCGAAGGCCTCGGCCGCGGCGTACGTGATCGCGCGCGCGCCGGCGATGCGCGCCGCCATGCGCCCGATCACGTGGCGGGTGAGCTGGTAGTCCGCGATCGGGCGCCCGAACTGGAGGCGGTCGATCACGTACTCGCAGGTCTTCTCGAGCGCCGCCTGCGCGAGGCCCACGGCGCGGCCCCCGGTCTGGAGCCGGCCCGCCGCGAACCCACCCATCTGGAGGTAGAAGCCCTTGCCGAGGCCGGCCTCGCCGCCGACCAGGTTCTCGGCGGGAACGAAGTAGCGCTCGAAGTTCAGCGTGAACGAGTGCATGCCGCGGTAGCCGGGCGTCGCGTCCGCCTTCCCGACGATGCGGCCTCCCTCGGGCTGACTCATCTCGAAGTCGTGCCCGGGGAAGGGGTCCTTCGGCACGATGAAGAGCGAGAGCCCGCGCGCGCCCTTGGCCGGATCGGGATCCGTGCGCGCGAGCACCGAGAGCACGTCGGCGCGCCCGGCGAACGTGCACCACGCCTTCGGGCCGTTGATGACCCAGCCCTCGCGGCCGCCGACGCGGGCGCGCTCCGCGCGGCACTTCACCGACGCGACGTCGCTGCCGACGTCGGGCTCCGTCACCGAGATCCCGACCATGATCTCGCCCGAGGCGATGCGGGGCAGCCAGGTGCGCTTCTGCTCCTCGCTCCCGCCCTGGAGGAGCGCCTTCGTGAGGATCTCCGGGCGCGTGATGAGGGAGCCCGCGGCCGCGAGCGAGGCGCGCGAGAGCTCCTCGGTGGTGAGGACCATGGCGAGATTCCCCATCTCGTGGCCGCCGTACGCCTCCGGGACGGAGAGCCCGAAGTAGCCGAGCTCCGCCATCTTGCGGATGAACTCCTCGGGCACGAGCTCGTCGCGGCGGTGGATGTGCTCGGCGCGCGGCGCGACCTCCGCGTCGGCGAACTCGCGCACGGACGCGCGGATCTGCTCGAGCGTCTCGTCGAGCGCGAGCTCGTTGCGGCCGCGGCGGTCGATCTGGTGCGCGCCGAGCGCGCGCAGCAGCGCTTCGCTCCGCGCGCGCCGCAGGCGCGCGCGGCGCTCGGCGGGGAACGCCTTCTCGAGCTCGCCCTCCTCGAGCCCGAGCTCGTCGAGGGCGTCGGCGATTCGCGCGCGCAGACTCGCCACGAGCTCCGCCGTCCCCGCGACGGCGAGGAGCTCGAAGGCGCGCTCGCCGCGCCCTTCGCCCGCGACCCGCGCCGCGAGGTCGACGAGCGCGCGCGCGGCGCGTGCCTCGGTCGCCGCGTACGCGATCCGCTCGGTCGTCACCTGGTGGTCGTCGATGCGGGCGCCGTCGCCGGTGAGCGCGCGCGCGCGCTCGAGGGCGCGCTCGAGGAGGCCGTCGGCCGCGGCGAGGAGGTCGCGCGCGTCGTCGAGTCGGAGGGCGGAGAAGGGCTCGAAGGAGGTGCTCATCGGGTTTCTCCGGGACGGGCGCGCCGCGGGCGCGCCCCTTGGCTGGAACCGCTGCGAGCGCGGGAGGATAGCGGCCCGGCGGGCGGCGGGTCGGCGGGCGGGGAGCGGCCGGCCCGGCGGGCCCGGCGCCTCCCTCAGCGCGAGACGTAGGCGAGCAGCCGGTCGACCAGCGGCGGGCTCCCGAACACGAGGCCGAGCGGGTAGCGGCGCTCGTCCCGGCGCAGCGTGACGCAGCGGCCCCCGGCCTCCTCCACGAGGACCTGCGTCGCCGCCGCGTCCCAGGCGTGGAGCGAGAGGTCGACCATCGCGTCCACGGCGCCGCCGATCACGAGCGCGTGGCCGAAGCAGTCGGTGTAGGTGCGGAGCCGCGGCACGTCGCGCGCGAGCGCGAGCCAGGCGTCCCGCTCGCCGAACTCCGCGAGCGCGACGGCGTCGCCCGTCGCGACGAGCGCCTCCGCGAAATCGGCCCGCTGAGAGACGCGCACGGGCTCGCCGTTGCGCCGCACGCCGCCCCCGCGCCAGCCGACGAGGCGCTCGCCGAGCGCCGAGAGGTCGATGAGTCCGAGGATCGGGCGCTCGTCCTCGACCAGGGCGAGCAGCGTTCCGAAGAGCGGCACGCCGCGCGAGAACGAGATCGTCCCGTCGATCGGGTCGAGCAGCCACGCAGGGCCGCCCGCCGCGCCCTCCCGCCCGAACTCCTCGCCGTGGATCCCGAACTCGGGCGTCGCGTCGCGCAGCACCGCGCGCATGGCGCGCTCGGCCGCGCGATCCGCCTCGGTGACGGGCGTCCCGTCCGCCTTCGTCTCCGCCGTCACCCGCCGGAAGCGCGGCACGATCTCGCGGCGGGCGGCGTCGGCGGCGGCCTCGGCGACGCGCGCGAGGCGGGGCAGGTCGAGGGCGGGCATCGCGGGGCGAGGCTAACGCGCGCCCGCGAGGCGCGCCTGCGCGGCTCCCGCATCCACCTCCCCGCCGTTCGAGGCGACGGTACGAGGCGGCTCGCGAAAGTGGAGCAGCCGGGCGGCGGGACCGTGTGTGAGCGCCCGAGGCCGTGCGATTTTCGCTGGACGCGCGCGCGGCGATCGTGCAGGATGCGCGGCGCGGCGTCGCCGAACGGCGTAGGAGGGGGACGATGAAGCGGCTCGGTCTCGTGATCGGAACAGCGTTCGGTGTGGGCATGGCTCCGATTCCCGCGATGGCGGGGGCGGGCGGCCTCACCGGGAGCTACGAGGGCAAGCTCGCGTGCACGGGCCTGGACGGCGGCACGCCCCACCGGACCCGCGAGCACCTGGAGGGGGCGTCCGCCGTGGGGATCTCCGACCTCGGCGCCGGTCGCGTCGCCATCCGCGTGCCGGGTCTTCCCGACTTCGAGGCGTTCGTGCAGCCCGTCCTGGGGATCCCCGCGTCCGGCTTCAGCGGCCTCGGGGGGATCACCTGCTCGCTCGACGCCGACCTCTCCGGGGCCACGCTGCTCGGCACCTCGAAGGAGAAGAACGGGAAGGCGGCGATTCGGGCGCTCATCATCCGGCTCGACGAGGCGGGCGGCGAGACCCGGACGTGCAGGCTGAGCCTGAAGCGCGTCGACACGGCGGACCCGGGCGTGACCGGCGACGGGGGCTGCTCGTAACCCGCGGGCTCGCGCGGCGGGAACGCGAGCCGGCGCCGCAGCGCGTCGGCCCGGGGGCGCGCGCGAGCCCCGCCCCACGGCGCAACCGCAGGCGCGCCCGCTGCAGTAGCATCCGCTTCGCCGCAGGAGGTCGCGCGATGGCAGCCACGCTGGCGGAACGCCTCGGCTTCGCCCCCGGCGAGCGCGTCGCGGTGGTTCACGTCGACGACCTCGGCATGTGTCACGCGGCGAACGAAGGGGGCTTCGAAGCGCTGCGAAACGGGCCGGCGACGTGCGGCAGCGTCATGGTTCCGTGCCCGTGGTTCCGGGAGGCGGCCGAGCGAGCACGCAGCCATCCCGAGCTCGACCTCGGCGTCCACCTCACGCTGAACGCGGAGTGGCCGCACTACCGCTGGGGGCCGGTCGCGGGGAGGAGCCGCGTGCCTTCGCTGCTCGACGACGAGGGTTACCTCCCGCGCACGTCGCTCGAGGTGATGCAGCGCGCGAAGCCGGAGGAGGTCGAGATCGAGCTGCGCGCCCAGGTCGAGATGGCGCTCGCGGCGGGGATCGACGTCACGCACCTCGACGCCCACATGGGGACCGCGCTCTACCCGCCGTTCCTCCCCGTCTACGCGAAGCTCGCGGCCGACTACCGCCTGCCCGTCTTCGCCTTCCGCCCCGACGACGACGTCCTCGCCGCGCGCGGGCTCGCGGGCTTCGCGACGGTCCTGCGCGCGCTGGTCGGCTCGCTCGCCGAGGCGGGCATCCCGGTCTTCGACGGCTTCTGCGCGGACTCGCTCGCCTTCGCCGAGGGCGAGGGTCTCGCGCACAACCGCCGGCGCCTCGCGAACCTGCGGCCGGGCGTGAGCTACCTCATCTGCCACGCCGCGCGCGGCGGCGAGGAGCTCTCGGCGGTCACGCCGGACTCCGCGCACCAGCGCGAGTTCGAGCGCACGTTCTACGGCGGCGAGACCGGCCGGCGCGAGCTCGAGGCGGCCGGGATCCGCACGATCGGGATGAGAGCCCTGCGCGAGCTCGTGCGGGGCGCGAGGGGGAACGTCCGTGACAGCCAGGAGCGCCGAGCGAGCGAGGCAGACTGAGGCGGATACGAGGCGGGCGGGGAGGGCCCGGGCCCCGAGGGCGGCGCTCGTGGCCGCGGCCGCGTGGGCCATCGCGGCGGCCGCGCAGGCCGGCCCCCCCGCGGCGGACTTCGATTACGCGCCCCGCTTCACGGGGAAGCTCTCGGCGTACGGCTACGCCGCGGACCTCCAGGGGCTGCGCGCGAAGACCGCGACGATCCTGCGGGACTGCCCCGGGAAGCGGCGCGGCGTCGCGCTGCGCACGAGCGAGGACGACGGCTTCGGCTTCTTGCAGGTGTTCCCCGACCCGAACCAGAAGCGCCAGCCCGTTGCGATCGAGGCCTGGATCGACGTCACGAAGCTCGACGGGAACAGCGCGTGCCTGGAGCTCGACAGCCCGTTCGTTCCCCTCGGCATGCTGCCGTCGAGCTTCGCCGCGTTCTGCGCGTTCCGGCAGCCGGACGACTCGGTCCTCCTCTTCGCGGCCACGCCCATGGGAAACCTTCCCCAGACGCTGACGCTGCCGCCCGGGACGCCGGGCGCCACGATCTCCCTGGTGTACGACCAGGGGCAGATCGACGCGTCCGCAGCGGCCTGCGGCTCCACGCCGCAGCCCTGGATCACGGGCCACGCGCTCGCGTTCGCGGGCTCCACCGGCTTCGGCTTCGGGATGACGCAGGGCCCGAAGGGCAGCCAGGCCGGCTTCGCGTTCGCCGTCTCGGGCGACGTCCACGACCCGGCGAAGCAGGACGTGCTGGGGGACCTCCAGGCCGCGATCGACCTCGAGAATGCCGCCCTGACCGACATCGGAAGCGGCAACATGGCGCAGGCGCGCACGAAGCTGGAGGACGCGCGCAAGCTGCTCGAGGAGCAGGGGCCGCAGGTGCCCGGCAGCGACCCTCCCACGTTCGAGCCCGACCTCCTCGAGAAGGTGGGCGCGCTGCCCGAGTCCGACGCGCGCGCCGACGCGACGAAGCGCCTGCAGAAGGCCGCGGGGCGCGACGCGAAGGCGCGCGACGCCTGCGACCGCTACCTCCAGCGCGGGAAGGTCGCCGACATGCAGGAGGCGCAGAAGCAGGCGCAGAAGGCGGTGGACGACAAGCTGCGCGCGAAGGCGGTGCTCGAGACGGGCGCCGTGGCGGAGGGGAAGGGCGCGCTCTGAGCGAGCCCGGCGTCTCGTCGGGCCCGACCGCGCCGACCGCGCATACGGCACCGGGAGCGTCGCGCGCGGGCGCGCGTCGTGCCGCGGTCAGCGCAGCGCCTCGATCGGCCCCTCCGTGAACTCGTAGCCCGCCTCGGGCGGGATGCGGAAGAGCGTCCCGCGCTCGGTGCGCACGACGCGCGGCAGCACCGTCACGATCGGCTCGCGGCGCGCCGCACCGAGCGCCTCGGCCACCGTCCGCGCGCGGCCGAGCTTCTTCACGTTCTGGAGCGTCGGGAAGATGATCGTCCGGCGTCCCGCCTCCGCCTCCGCGACCGCCGCCTGCGGCGTGATCCAGACGGAGTCCACGGACTCGCGGCCGTCGTGCACGGCGGCCTGGTCCTCGGGCGCGGCGGCGAGGAAGAAGTGCGTGTCGAACCGCTTCGGCATGAACTCCGGCGTGATCCAGTGCGCGAACGGGACCAGGAGGTCGCAGGCGAGCTCGAGATCCTCCTCGCGCAGGAGGCGCGCGATCTCGACCTCGTGCGCCTCGAGCGCGGCGCGGTGGCGCGCCTCGATCGCGAGCACCTCCGCGCCGGAGAGGAGCCCGCCGCCGCGCCGCCGCGCGAGGAGCACGCGCGCCTCCTCGAACGTCTCGCGGATCGCGGCCGCGCGCAGCGCGAGCTCGACGTCGGAGAGCCCCGCCGCCTCGCCCGCGCGCTCGCGCAGCGAGGGGTCGCGGTCCCCGGGCTCGAGCTTCCCGCCCGGGAACACCATCGCGCCCGTCGCGAAGTCGATCTGGTGATGGCGCTGCACCATGAACATCTCGAGGCCGGCGCGCCCGTCGCGGACGAGGAGGACGGTCGCCGAGGGGAGCGGCTCGGGCGGCGTGCGCTTCTCGCTCATGGCGATGCGAGTGTACCCTGCACCGGGTGTTCGCGCGCCGCGCGTCCTGGGACCTCACCCCGAACGAGCTCGCGCGGCGCGTCGCGGAGCGCCGCGCGGGCGGCCGGCCGCTCGTGGACCTCGCGGACGCGAACCCGACGCACGCGAGCCTGCGCGGGCCGCGCGAGGCGCTCCGCGCGGCGCTCGAGGCGGCCGCGCGGGACCCGGAGAGCGCCCGCTACGAGCCCGACCCGCGTGGCGACCCCGCCGCGCGGGAGGCGGTCGCCGCGTGGCACCGCGAGGACGGGGCGCGGGTCGGGGCGGAGCAGATCGTGCTCACGGCCGGGACCAGCGAGGGCTACGCGCACGTCTTCCGCCTGCTGGGCGACCCGGGCGACGTCGTGCACCTCCCCGCGCCGGGCTACGGGCTGTTCGAGCACCTCGCGGCGCTCGAGGGGCTCGAGGCGTCGCGCTATCCGCTGCGCCCGCCGCCGGCCGGCGAGGCGCGCTGGCGCGTCGACGTCGAGGCGCTCGCCGCGGAGCTCGGACCGCGCAGCCGCGCCGTCCTCCTCGTCCACCCGCACAACCCGACCGGCTCGTTCGTCGACCCGGCGGACCTCGCCGCGCTGCGCGCGCTGGCCGCGGAGCGCCGCGTCGCGCTCGTCTCGGACGAGGTGTTCGCCGACTCCGCGCGCGGGCCCGGCGCGCCGGCCGGCGCCCTCGCCGGCGCGGAGGACGGCCCGCTCTGCGTCGTCCTGTCGGGCGTCTCGAAGCTGCTCGCGCTCCCACAGTGCAAGCTCGCCTGGCTCGCGGTCGGCGGCCGGTCCGCGCTGCGCGACGAGGCGCTCGCGCGGCTCGAGTTCATCGCGGACGCCTACCTCTCGGTGTCGCCGCTTCTGGCGCGCGCGCTGCCGCGGCTCCTCGCCGCGCGCCGCGGGATCGCGCGCGAGCTGCTCGCGCGCGTGGGAGAGAACCGCGCGCGCCTCGCCGACGCGCTGCGCTCGGCACCCGGCGCCGCGCTCCTTCCCGCCGAGGCGGGCTGGTCTGCGCTCGTGCGCTGCGACGCGCACGCGGCCGGCGCGTCCGACGAGGAGGCGCTCGTCCTCGCGCTCCTCGAGCGCGGCGTCCTCGTGCAGCCGGGTTTCGTCTTCGACCTCGAGCCGCTGCACGCGGGCGGCGCCCACCTCGTGGTGTCGCTCCTCGCGGAGCCGGACGTCTTCGCGCGCGGCGCCGAGCTCGTCGCGGACGCGCTGGCCGGGCGACCGGGCTGATTCGGTCGCCGAGGGGCGGCGCGACGTCCGCCGGGCCCGGGCCCCGTCCGCGAGGACGGCCGGCCCCCTCGCCGCCACGTGCCCGCCGGAAGGCACGCGGCGCGGACGCCCGCGCGGACGCGCGGAGCGCGCGCTCCTCCGCCGGGCGCAGCGCGCGCCAGCCCCCGGGCGCGAGCCCGAGGTCGAGCAGGCGCAGCGGTCCGACGGCGACCCGGACCAGGCGCAGCGTCGGGTGGCCGACCGCGGCCGTCATGCGCCGCACCTGGCGGTTGCGCCCTTCGCCGAGGACGAGCTCGATCCACGCAGTCGGGATCGAGCGGCGCGCGCGGATCGGGACGGGGCGCGGCGGGAGCGGCGGCTCGACGTCGAGGCGGCGCGCGCGCGCCGGCCGCGTGCGCCGGCCCTGGACGACCACCCCGCGCGCGAGCGCGCGCAGCGCGGCGCCGTCGGGAACCCCTTCGACCTGCGCCCAGTACACGCGGGGGTGTCCGGCCCGAGGGTCGGTCAGCGCGTGGGCGAGCGCGCCGTCGTCGGTGAGGAGGAGGAGGCCCTCGCTGTCGCGGTCGAGCCGGCCGACCGGGTAGACGCCCGGCGCGTCGACGAGCGCAGCGAGCCCCGGATGGCCCGCCTCGGAGGTGAAGCGCGAGAGCAGCCCGTACGGCTTCCAGAGCGCGAGCACGCGTGGCCGCCGCGCGCCGCCTCCGCGACTCGGCCCGCGCTCGGATCCCTGTCCCCACTCGCGCTCCGATCGGCGCCCCGCTCCGTCTCCCATGCGCGCCCTCGTCCGGCCGGCGTCCGCGGCCGCGCTCGCCCCGTCCACGCGCGACCCGCGCCGTGCGCCGTCCGCGCCTCCTGCCGATCGCACGGCGGCCTCCTTGCGCGCGCCGCGCGCGCGTGAGGCATTCTGCACGGAGCCGCCCCGGAGGTCGAACCCATCGCGCGCGTCCGTCTCCACGTCGAGGCCCGGGGCGAGGGCCCGGCGGTGCTCTTCCTGCACGGCTTCGCCGGGAGCGCGCGCAACTGGCGCCGCCAGCTCGGCGCGCTCTCGGGGCGCTTCCGCGCGATCGCGTTCGACGCGCGCGGCCACGCGCGCAGCGAGGCGCCCGACGACCCCGCGGCGTACCGGATGGATCGGCTCCTGGAGGACGCGCTCGGCGTCCTCGCGGGCGAGGGCGCGGCGGCGGCGACCTGGGTCGGGCTCTCGCTCGGCGCCGCGGTCGCGCTCGAGGCGGCGCTGCGCGCGCCGGAGGCGGTGCGCGGGCTCGTGCTCGCCTCGTTTCCCGCAGGCCGCGGCGCGGCGCGCGGGGTCTCCGCGCACGCGGAGGCCTTTGCCGAGGCGATCGAACGCGAGGGCGTCGAGGCCGCGGGCGCGCGCTTCGCGTGGGGGCCGGGCTCCGGCCTCGACGCGCGCGGGGCCGCGCTCGTGCGCGCGGGCTTCCTCGAGCACCCGCCGCACGGCCTCGCGCACACGCTGCGCGGCGTCCTCGCCGCGCTCCCGCCGGCGGACGCGCGGCGCGCGGCGCTGGCGCGGATCGCGGCGCCGACTCTCGTGGTCGCGGGCGCGCTCGACGACGCGAGCGCCGCGCCGTCGCGCGCGCTCGCCGAGGCGATCCCCGGCGCGCGGCTCGAGATCGTGCCCGGCGCCGGCCACGTCGTGAACCTCGCCCAGCCCGCGCGCTTCGACGCCCTCCTCGCGGCGTTCCTGGCGCGGGCGACGGCGGGGTAACATCCGCCGCCGTGGACCTCGACCTCACGCCCGACGAGCGGCGCTTCCAGACCGAGCTGCGGGACTGGCTGCGCGCGCACGTGCCGAAGCGCGAGCGCGGCGCGCGGCGCGGCGCGCCGCGCGAGGAGCTCGGCGCGGAGCGCGTGGCGGCGCTCAAGGCCTGGCAGCGCGAGCTCGACGCGGCGGGCTACGTCGCGATCGGCTGGCCGCGCGAGCACGGCGGCCGCGGCGCGTCGATCATGGAGCAGACGATCCTCGGCGAGGAGCTCGTGCGCGCCCGCGCGCCGGGCCTCATCGGCCAGATGGGGGTCTCGATGGTGGGGCCCACGCTGATCCAGTGGGGCACGGAGGCACAGAAGCGCGCCTTCCTCCCGAAGATCAGGAGCGCCGAGCACCTCTGGTGTCAGGGCTACTCGGAGCCGGGCGCGGGCAGCGATCTGGCGTCGCTCCAGACCCGCGCGGAACGCCGCGGCGACCGCTTCGTCGTCACGGGGCAGAAGATCTGGACCAGCAACGCCCAGATCGCGGACTACATGTTCTGCCTCGTGCGCACGAACCCGAGCGCGCCGAAGCACCGCGGCATCAGCTACCTCCTGATCGACATGCGGGCGCCGGGCATCACGCTGCGGCCGCTCGTGCAGATGACCGGCGACGCCGGGTTCAACGAGGTGTTCTTCGACGGCGTCGAGGTGCCGGTCGAGAACGCCGTCGGCCCGATCGACGAGGGCTGGAAGGTCGCGAACACGACGCTCGCCCACGAGCGCAACATGCTCGGCTCGACGACGCAGACGCAGCAGCTCTTCGACGGGCTCGTGCGGCTCGCGCGGCGCGCCCGGCGCGGTGGCCGGCCGGCGACCGAGGATCCGCTCGTGCGCCAGCGCCTCGCCGAGCTCAAGATTCGCGTGGAGTCGTTGCGCTTCCTCGCGTACCGAAACCTCACGGCGGCGCTGCGCGGCCGGCGCGGCGGCATCGAGGCCTCGATCACGAAGCTCGCGACCACCGAGCTCAACCACGAGCTCGCCCGCACCGCGATCGAGCTCCTCGGGATGGCCGGTCCGCTCTACAGGGGCTCGCCGCGCCTCGAGGACGGCGGCCTCTGGCCGTACCAGCTCATGTTCTCGCTCGGCATGATCATCGGCGGGGGGACGTCGCAGATCCAGAAGAACATCATCGCGCAGCGCGGGCTCGGGCTGCCGCGCGCGGGCTGAGGGAGCGCGGTGGACTTCGCCCTCTCCGAGGAGCAGGAGCGCCTGCAGGGCGCCGCGCGCGACCTCCTCGCGCGCGAGTGCCCGATGGAGCGCGTGCGCAAGATCGCGGCGGAGCCTTCGGGCCACGACCCCGCGCTCTGGCGCGCGTTCGCGGAGGCCGGCTGGCTCGGCGTCCTGGTGCCCGAGGCGCACGGGGGCGCCGGGCTCGCGCTCCTCGACGCGGCGGTGCTCCTGCACGAGCTCGGGCGCGCGGTCGCGCCCGGGCCGTTCCTCGCGTCGTCGGTCGCCGCGGTCGTCGCGCTGCGCGAGGCGGGGACGCGCGCGCAGCAGGAGCGGTGGCTGCCGCGCCTCGCGTCGGGCGAGGCGGTCGCGACGGTGGCGCTCTTCGACGGCGTCGATGCGCGCCCCGACGGCGACGCGCTCGGCGGCACCGCCGCGCCGGCGCGCGGCGGCTTCGCGCTCGACGGGACCCGCACGTTCGTCCCGTACGGCGCGCTCGCGGACCTCGTGATCGCCGCGTTCCGGACGCGCGCGGCGTCCTCGGCGCGCGGCGCCGCGGCGGCTGCGGGGCGCCGCGCGCGCGGCGGCGCGTCGCGTGCCCCGGCCGGCCGGGATCGGAACGCGGCGCAGCGCGCAGGCGCGGGCGGGCCCGGCCGCGCGCCGGCGCGCGGCGCGGCCTCCTGGAGGGGCGTCGGCCTCTTCGCGGTGCCCGGCACGGCGCGCGGGCTGCGCAAGACGGCGCTGGTCTCGGTCGACGCCACGCAGCGCGACGCGGAGCTCGCCTTTCGCCGCGTCGCCGTCGCGCGCGACGCGGCGCTCGGCGGTGCGAACGGCGCCGGGGACGCCGCGCGCGCGATCGCGCGCGTCCTCGACGCGTGCGCGATCGCGGTCGCGGCGGACAGCCTCGGCGGCGCGGAGCGGGCGCTCGAGCGCGCGGTCGCGTACGTGAAGGTGCGCGAGCAGTTCGGGCGCCCGGTGGGCTCGTTCCAGGCCGTGCAGCACATGGCCGCCGAGGCGGCGGCGCGCATCGAGCCGGCCCGCGCGCTCCTCTGGTACGCCGCCTGGGCGTTCGACGCGCGGCCGCGCGAGGCGCCGCTCGCGGCCGCGATGGCGAAGGCCGCGTGCTGCGACGTCTACCGCGCGGTCGCGCGCACGGCGGTCGAGATGCACGGCGGCGTCGGCTTCACGTGGGAGAACGACATGCACTTCCACCTGAAGCGCTCCCTCGCGAACGCGGCCGCCTTCGGCGAAGCCGACTGGCACCGCGAGCGCGTCGCGGAGGCGACGTTGGACTAGGCGCGCCGCGCGGCGGGACGCCGGGACGCGGCGCCTAGGACGGCGCACGGCGGCGGGCTCGCGCCCCGCGGCGCTCAAGCGGCGCCGCGGGCGTGCCGAACCCTTCGGGAGCCGGCAGGCGGCCGGCAGGAGCGGCGGGAAGCCATGGAAGGCGCGAGGACTTCGCGGCGCTGGCGCGAGGCGGCGGCGGTCTACCTCGACCCCCGCATGCTCGTGATCCTCGGGATGGGGTTCTCGAGCGGGCTCCCGCTCCTCCTCACGCTCGGGACGCTCGACTTCTGGCTGCGCGAGGTCGGCGTCGACCTGCGCACGATCGGCCTCTTCGCGCTGGTCGGGCTGCCCTACAGCTTCAAGTTCGCCTGGGCGCCGGTGATGGACCACGCCCCGCTGCCTCCGTTCACGCGCCTCCTGGGCCGGCGCCGCGGCTGGGCGCTCGCGACGCAGCTCGGCCTCGCGGCGTCGATCGCCGCGCTCGGCGCCACCGATCCGGCGGGCGCGCCGCTCGCGACGGCCGCGCTCGCGGTCGTGGTCGCGTTCTTCTCCGCGAGCCAGGACGTCGTCGTCGACGCCTATCGCATCGAGATCCTGCGCGCGGAGGAGCAGGGCGCCGGCGCGGCGGCGACGCAGCTCGGCTATCGGATCGGGATGCTCGCGTCGGGCGCCGGCGCGCTCGCGCTCGCGTCGGCGTGGCCCTGGTCCGCGGTGTACGGGGCGATGGCCGCGCTCGTCGGGGTCGGCATCGCGGCGACCCTCTTCGCGCCCGAGCCCGCTCCGCCGGCGCCGGCGCTCGCCTCCGCGCCGGCGAGCGGGGGTCCCGGCCTCCTCGCCGTGCTGCGCGCCGCCATCGTCGACCCGCTCGCCGACTTCGTCGGCCGCCGCGGCTGGGTGGCGATCCTCCTCCTCGCGCTCCTCTACAAGTTCGGCGACGCCGTGAGCGGGAAGATGGCCAACCCGTTCTACGTCGACATGGCGTTCACGAAGCTCGAGGTCGCGAGCGTGACGAAGGTCTGGAGCATCGTCGCCACGATGGCGGGCGTCGCGGCGGGCGGCGCGCTCGTGGCCGGCCTCGGCACCTTCCGCTCGCTCCTCGTGGGCGGCGTCCTCCAGGCTGTGACGAATCTCCTCTTCAGCGCGCTCGCCGTGATCGGGCACAGCGTCCCGATGCTCGCGGTCGCGGTCGGCGCGGACAGCTTCACCGGCGGGCTCGCCTCGGCCGCGTTCGTCGCCTACCTCTCGGGCCTCTGCCGCGCGCGCTTCACCGCGACGCAGTACGCGCTCCTCACCTCGCTCATGGCGGCCGGGCGCACCGTGCTGTCCTCGGGGAGCGGGTGGCTCGCGGAGCAGCTCGGCTGGGCCCCGTTCTTCGCCGCGACGGCGGCGCTCGCCATCCCGGGCCTCCTCCTGCTCCTCTGGCTGATGCGGAGCGGCGGCGGCGAGGCCGAGGGCGCCGAGGTCAGCCGAGCTCCCGCAGTCTCCTGAACGGGTAGATCCCCGACGCGTGCCCGTCGCTCCACGCGATCTGGATCGCGTAGCGCCCGACGGGCTCGATCCGGAGCGGATGCACGTCGGCCGGCACGGCGCTCTCGTCGAGCCGTCCCTCGCCGGTCCACTCGTCGACGCAGTGCGCGCACCCGCACGCGAGCCGGAGCGCGCGCACGTCGAGCTCGCTCCGGTGCCCGTCCGCCCACTCGATCGCGAGCGTGCGCGGGCCGGACTGGCGGATCGCGGTGGGGGTGGTGGCGGCGTCGGTCATGCGCGGGAGCGTAACAGCCGGACACGTGGCGGCATCGAAGGCCGCGGCAGCGCCTCGTAGGCCGACCGTGCGCTAGCCTTCGCGGCCATGCCTCCCTCCGACGCCGACGCGATCGCCATTCTCGGCGGCACCGGCGACCAGGGGCTCGGGCTCGCCCTTCGCTTCGCGAAGGCGGGGCGCGCCGTCGTGATCGGGTCGCGCAAGGCCGAGCGCGCGCAGGCGGCCGCGGACGAGGTGCGCGCGAAAGTGGCGGGGGCGCGCGTCGAGGGGCTCGAGAACGCCGAGGCGGTGCCGCGCGCGCGGATCGTGATCCTCTCGGTGCCGTTCGAGCACACCGCGCCGACGGTGAAGGCGATCCGCGACGCGCTCAGGCCCGGGCAGATCCTGGTCTGCATGGCGGTGCCGCTCGCGACGGCGATCGGCGACGGGGCGGTGCGCACGCTGGGTGTCTGGCAGGGCTCGGTCGCGGAGCTCGTGGCGGAGCTCGCGCCCGAAGGCGTCGCCGTGGTCTCGGCCTTCCAGAACGTCTCGTCGCACCGGCTGCAGCAGCTGGATGCGCCGGTCGAGTGCGACGTCCTCGTCTCGGGCGAGAAGGCGCCGCGCGAGGCCGTGATGGCGCTCTGCGCGCTCGTGCCGGGCCTTCGCGCCGTGAACGCGGGCCCACTCGCGAACGCGCGCATCGTCGAGCAGATCACGGCGCTCCTCATCGGCCTCAACGCCCGCTACAAGGTGCCCGAGGGGCTCGGGCTCCGGATCACGGGCCTCCCCGAGGCGTAGGGCGGCGCAGTGGACGTCCACGCGGAAGCGAAGCGCGCGTTCGCCCTGCGGATCGAGCAGAACGCCTACCCCGGGCGCGGGCTCGCGATCGGGCGGTGCGGGTCCGGCGACGCCTGGCTGCTCGTCTACTGGATCATGGGGCGCAGCGAGAACAGCCGGAACCGGCGCTTCGTCGCCGAGGGCGGCGCGCTCCGCACGGAGCCGGTCGACGCCAGCCGGCTCGCGGACCCCTCGCTCGTGATCTACGAGGCGATGCTCGAGCTGCCGGGAGTCCAGCTCGTGAGCAACGGCGACCAGACGCGCACGCTGCGCGACGCGATCGCCGCGGGAGGGCGCTTCGAGGACGCGCTCGCGACGCGCGAGCGCGAGCCGGACGCGCCGCACTACACGCCCCGCATCAGCGGGATGCTGGACCTGCGCGGCGGCGCCCCCGCCGTCGCGCTCTCCATCCTGCGCGCGAGCGCGGCGGACCCGGCGCAGACCGACCGCGCCACCTTCCGTCCGGCGCCGCCGCCCCCCGGCCTCGCGCTCGGGCTCACGACGTACGCCTGCGACGGCGACCCGCTGCCGAGCTTCCGCGGCGACCCGCTCTGGCTTCCGCTCGAGGGCGGCGCCGAAGAGGTCCTCGAGCGCTACTGGGCCGCGCTCGACGCCGCGAACCGCGTCGCGCTGGCCGTGAAGCGGGTCCCGGCGGGCGGCGGCGCGCCGGCGCTCCTCGTGCGCAACCGGCACCGGTAGGCCGTGGCGTCCGCGGGCCGCATCGCGGTCGTCGACGACGAGGCGACGCTGCGGGAGGCGCTCGAGGTCTCGCTCGCGCGCGAAGGCTACGAGATCGCCTGCTACCGCGACGGCGCGGAGGCGTGGTCCGCGTTCCAGACCTCGCTCCCGGACCTCGCGATCCTCGACGTCGTGATGCCGCGCATGGACGGGCTCGAGCTGTGCCGGCGACTGCGCGGGCTCTCCGAGCAGCTTCCGATCGTGTTCCTGACCTCGCGCGACGAGGAGTTCGACCGCGTCCTCGGCCTCGAGATCGGGGCCGACGACTACCTCTGCAAGCCGTTCTCGATCCGCGAGCTCGCCGCGCGCGTGAAGGTGCTCTTCCGGCGCGCGGCGCTGCGCCGCGAGCCCGCGCCCGGCGCGCCCCGCGAGCTGCGCGCCGGGGACCTCGTGCTCGACCTCGACCGCCACGAGGCGCGCTGGCGCGGGACGCCGGTCGTCCTCACCGTGACCGAGTTCCGGCTGCTTCTCGCGCTCGCCCGCCATCCGGGCCACGTGAAGACGCGCGCGCAGCTCCTCGCGCAGGCGTACCCCGACGACACGTTCGTCGCCGATCGCACCATCGACAGCCACGTGAAGCGGCTGCGCCGCAAGTTCGAGCAGGTCGATCCGTCGTTCGGGCCGCTCGAGACGGTGTACGGCCTCGGCTACCGCTGGCGCGAGGCGCCGCGCCGCGAGCCGTGAGGGGTCGGCGGCTCTCCCGGATCGGCGCGCGGCTGCTCGCCTTCAACCTGCTGCTCCTGTTCCTGCCCGCCGCGGGCCTCCTCACGCTCGGCGTCTTCGAGGCGCAGCTCCTCGAGGCGCAGGAGCGCGCCATGGTCCAGCAGGGCCGCCTCCTCGCGGCGGCGCTCGCCGAGCGCGGTCCCATCGATCCCGCCGACGCGCAGGCGATCCTCGTCCGCCTCGACCGCCGGCTCACCGCCCGCCTGCGCGTGGTCGACCCCGCCGGCACGGTGCTCGCCGACTCGAGCCTGCTCGGCCCGCGGCGCGCGGCGCCCGACGGCGCGGACGGTCCCGACCCGCGCGACGACTGGCTCTACCGGATGGTGTCGGGCGCGTTCCGCGCCGCGAGCCAGGCGGTGGCGCCGCGCGCCGCGCCCGCGCCCGCGGAAGAGCCGCCCGGCGCGCCGCTCCGCACGCCGGAGCTCGACGCCGCGCTCGCGGGCCGCTACGGGGCGGCGACCCGTCCGAGCCCCGGCCAGCGCTCGCTCACGCTGCACAGCGGCATCCCGATCCGCAGCGACGGCCGCGTGGTGGGAGCCGTCCTCGTCTCGCAGTCCACGCGCCGGGTGCTGCGCGACCTCTACGACGTGCGGCTCGCGATCCTGCGCGTCTTCCTCGCGAGCCTCGTCGCGGCCGCGATCCTCACGCTCGTCGCCTCGACCACCATCGCGCGCCCGATCGCGCGCCTGCGCGCGGAGGCGGCGGCCCTGCTCGACCGCCGCGGCCGCCTGCGCGGGCGCTTCGGCGGCTCGACGCGGCGCGACGAGATCGGCGACCTCGCGCGCGCCCTCGAGGAGCTCTCGCGCCGCCTCGCCGAGCGCGTGGGCTCGATGGAGAGCTTCGCGGTGGACGTCTCCCACGCGTTCAAGAACCCGCTCGCCGCGATCCGCTCGGCGAGCGAGCTCCTCGCGTCCACCGACGACCCCGCGGAGCGCGCGCGCTACCACGCGCTCGTGGCGCGCGACGTCGCCCGCCTCGAGCGCCTCCTCGGCGCCGCACGCGAGATCGCCCGCATCGACGCGGGGCGCGACGAAGGCGACGCGGAGCCCGTCCCGCTCGCCGAGCTCTGCCACGGGCTCCTCGAGAGCTTCCGGCTGCGCTTCGGGGAGAAGGTGCGCTTCGCGCTCGAGGTGGAGGGCGCGCCGCCGACCGTCCACGCCGCGCCGGCGCGGCTCGCCGAGGCGCTCGAGAACCTGATCGACAACGCCGCGGGCTTCTCGCCGCCGGGCGGCGAGGTGCGGGTCCGCGTGCGCCGCGAGGGGGCCGTGGCCTGCGTCGACGTGCGCGACGAGGGGCCCGGGATCCCGCCCGAGCACCTCGGACGGGTCTTCGAGCGCTTCTTCTCGTGGCGGCCGGGCGCCCACGACGGCGCCGAGCACGCCGGCCTAGGGCTCGCGATCGCGCGCGCCGTGGCCGAGAGCTGCGGGGGGTCGCTCCACGTGCGAGACGGCACGGGCGGCGGCGCCTGCCTGGAGCTGCGGCTCCCCTGCGACGGGGTGCCCGACGCGGCGCGATAGTCGCGCTGCGTCAATCGAGGCGGATCAAGGGGTTGGCAAGCGGCCGACGCGGCCCCGCCGGGCGAGCCCCCTCGCCGCGCGCGGCGAGCCGCGCCGGCGCCGCGCGGCCGCCCGGGGAAAACCCCCGAAAGCGCCAGGGGTTGTGTTCGGGGGCCCGTGCGAGGCCAAGATCTTGTGGTTTTTCGTTGACGCGGCTCGGGCGCGGGGGTATCAAGAGTCCACGGGGATGAGACCTCCTTCCGGCGGCCTGGGGGGTTCAATAACAGGCGGTTGCCGGAGGGAACGAGCTCGGGGCGGGAAGGAGGACCTGCACGGGCTCGGGGGCCCCGGGGATCTGCCCGGGGCCTCTCTCGTCTCCGGGGGCTGGTGCGCGGGGTGCCGCGCGGGCCCCCGTCGGCGCCATCTGGCCGCGGCGTCTCCACCGCGGGTTTCGGGGCGGGAAGGTCCTACATTTTCGTGGGCGCGCGGCCCCGCAGGGCCTTCCCGTGCAGAGGACGGATCGGGAACGAGGCTTTCAGGCTTGGGGGAACGCGTGGACCACGGGATCGACGAGCGCGACGGAGAGCGGAAGGACGCGAAGGGCGCCGAGGGCGGCGCGGCCCGGCCGCGAACGTCTGCGCGGCGCGCCGGCGCGCGCGGGGTCCGGGTCCCGCGCTTCTTCACGCGCGAGGGCGAGCATCCGTTCGAGGCCGTGCGCTGGGAGCGGCGCACCGCCTCGATCCAGAACGAGCGCGGCGAGGCGATCTTCGAGCAGCGCGACGTCGAGGTCCCGGCCGAGTGGTCGCAGCTCGCGACGAACGTCGTCGCCTCGAAGTACTTCCGCGGCCACGTCGGCACGCCCGAGCGCGAGTGGAGCGTGAAGCAGCTGATCGGCCGCGTGGTCGGCCGGATCGGCGAGTGGGGCCGCGCGTCCGGCTACTTCGAGCAGCCCGGCGACGCCGACCGCTTCGAGGCGGAGCTCACGCACCTCCTCGTCACCCAGAAGATGGCCTTCAACAGCCCGGTCTGGTTCAACCTGGGCGTCAAGGGCACGCCCCAGCAGGCGAGCGCGTGCTTCATCAACTCCGTGGAGGACACCATGGAGTCGATCATGGAGCTCGCGAAGACCGAGGCCATGCTGTTCAAGGGCGGGTCGGGCACCGGCTCCAACCTCTCGCGCATCCGCTCCTCGCGCGAGAAGCTCGCGGGCGGCGGCACGGCGTCCGGCCCGGTCTCGTTCATGCGCGGGTTCGACGCCTTCGCCGGCGTCGTGAAGTCGGGGGGCAAGACGCGCCGCGCGGCCAAGATGGTGATCCTCGACGTCGGCCACCCCGACATCCGCGAGTTCATCCACTGCAAGGCCGACGAGGAGAAGAAGGCCTGGGCGCTGATCGACGCGGGCTACGACGGCGGCTTCAACGTGCCGGGCGGCGCCTACGACTCCGTGTTCTTCCAGAACGCCAACCACTCGGTGCGCGTGACGGACGAGTTCATGCGCGCCGCCCTGCGCGGCGACGCCTGGCACACCCGCGCCGTGACCACCGGCGAGGTGATGGACACGCTCCAGGCGGACGGCCTGCTCGCCGAGATCGCCGAGACCGCCCACGGCTGCGGCGACCCGGGCATGCAGTACGACACCACCATCAACCGCTGGAACCCGGTCAAGAGCTCGGGGCGCATCAACTCGAGCAACCCGTGCTCGGAGTACATGTTCCTCGACGACACGGCGTGCAACCTCGCGAGCCTGAACCTGATGCGGTTCGTGCGCGAGGACGGGATCTTCGACGTCGCGGCGTTCCGGCGCGCGGCGTCGCTCACGATCCTGGCCCAGGAGATCCTGGTCGACCACGCCGACTATCCGACCGAGAAGATCGCGCGCAACAGCCACCTGTTCCGGCCGCTCGGGCTCGGCTACGCGAACCTCGGGGCCCTCCTCATGTCGCAGGGCACGCCCTACGACAGCGACGAGGGGCGCAACCTCGCCGCGGCGCTCACCTCCCTCATGTGCGGCGAGGCGTACCGGACGAGCGCCGAGATCGCCGCCGGGATGGGCCCGTTCCCGCGCTTCCGCCAGAACCGCGCGCCGTTCCTCGACGTGATCGGCATGCACAAGGCGGCGGCGGACGCGGTGCCCGCGGACGGCGTGCAGGTGGACCTCTGGAAGGCGCAGCGCGAGGTGTGGGCGGAGGCGCTCGAGCTCGGCAAGCGCCACGGCTACAAGAACGCGCAGGTGACCGTGCTCGCGCCGACCGGCACGATCGCGTTCATGATGGACTGCGACACGACCGGCGTGGAGCCGGACATCGCGCTCGTGAAGTACAAGAAGCTGGTCGGCGGCGGCATGCTGAAGATCGTGAACAACACGGTCCCGATGGCGCTCGCGCGGCTCGGCTACGACGAGGCCCAGCGCCAGGCCATCCTCGCGTACATCGACGCGCACGAGACCATCGAAGGCGCGCCCGGTCTGCGCGACGACCACCTGCCGGTCTTCGACTGCGCGTTCCGGCCGATGAACGGCCAGCGCTCGATCCACTGGATGGGCCACATCCGGATGATGGGCGCCGTGCAGCCGTTCCTCTCCGGCGCGATCAGCAAGACGGTGAACCTCCCCGCGGAGGCCAGCGTCGAGGACGTGAAGCAGGCCTACGTCGAGGGCTGGAAGCTCGGCCTCAAGGCGCTCGCCATCTACCGCGACGGCAGCAAGCGGACGCAGCCGCTCAACACGGGGAAGGACGAGCCGAAGGCCAAGGTGGTGAGCCTCGCCGAGCGGCGCGCCGTGCGGCACAAGCTGCCCGACGAGCGGCGCTCGATCACGCACAAGTTCTCGATCGCGGGCCACGAGGGATACCTCACCGTCGGCCTCTACGAGAGCGGCCAGCCGGGCGAGATCTTCCTTCGCATGGCCAAGGAGGGCAGCACGATCTCGGGGCTCATGGACACGATCGCCACCATGACCTCGATCGCGCTCCAGTACGGCGTCCCGCTGAAGGCCCTCGTCGACAAGTTCAGCCACACGCGCTTCGAGCCGTCCGGGTTCACGAACAACCCCGAGATCCCGATGGCGAAGTCGATCATGGACTACGTCTTCCGCTGGCTCGGCAACCGCTTCCTCGAGTCGGAGGTGGCGCCCGACGAGCAGGAGACGGCCGCGGAGGCGACGGGGCTCGTCGCGATCGCCGGCGGCTCCATCGACCGCGCCGCGCTCGAGCGGCAGGCGTTCGTGAACCACGCGGACGCACCCGCCTGCAGCGAGTGCGGCACGATCACCGTCCGGAACGGAGCCTGCTACAAGTGCCCGAACTGCGGCGCGTCGAGCGGCTGCAGCTAGACGGCCGTGCGCTGGCGCCTCGAGCTGGGGGGGTGAGAGGTGCCGGGAAGCGCGGAGTCGGAAGGCGCGCACGCGCCGACCGGCTCCGCGCTTCGGCGCGCGAGGCGGTCCGCGGCGCCCTGCGAGCGGCGCTCGCCGCCGCGGCCCTCGGCTCGGCGGGCTGCGTCACGCTGGATCTCCCGCTCGGGGCGCCTGCGCCGCTCGAAGAGCGGCTCGTCCAGGGGGAGCGCGGTCCCAAGATCCTGCTCCTCGACGTGGACGGCGTCCTGAGCGAGGAAGGCGAGGCCGGAGCGCTCGGGCTCGGGACGCGCGAGAGCCCGGTCGCGCGCGTGCGCGAGCAGCTCGAGCTCGCCCGGCACGACGGCGAGATCCGCGCGGTGCTCCTGCGCGTGCAGAGCCCGGGCGGCACGGTGACGGCAAGCGACGTCGTCTACCGCGAGATCCTGCGCTTCAAGGAGGAGACGCGGCGCCCGGTCTTGGCGCACTGCCTCGGCGTGTGCGCGTCGGGCGGCTACTACGTCGCGCTCGCCGCGGACCGCATCCTCGCGCACCCGACGACGGTGACCGGCTCGATCGGGGTCGTCTACTCGGGGCTCTCGGTCGCCGGTCTCATGGAGCGCTGGGGCGTCGAGGACCAGACGCTGAAGAGCGGGGCGTTCAAGGACGCGGGCTCCCCATGGCGCCGGATGCGGCCCGACGAGCGCGCGCACCTCCAGTCCGTGATCGACGACCTCCACGCGCGCTTCGTCGAGGTGCTCCGCGCGGGCCGCCCGAGCCTCGACGCGGCCGCCGCGGCGCGCCTCGCCGACGGTCGCATCTACAGCGCGCGCCAGGCGAAGGAGGCGGGCCTCGTGGACGACGTCGGCTACCTGCCCGACGCCGTGAAGGCGCTCGAGCAGCGCGCGGGGCTCGCGTCTTCGCGGGTCGTCGCGTACCGGCGGCCGCGCGAGGCGAGCGAGAACCTCTACTCCGAGGCGCGGGGCCCGGCGCCGCAGGCGGGCCTCGCAGGCGCCGCGCCGCTGCGCGAGCTCGCGCCCCAGCCGGGCTTCCTCTACCTCTGGGCGCCCGGCCTCTTCTGAGCCGATTCGGGCGCGTGCGCGGAGCGCCGCGAGCGCCGACGCGGCCCGCTCTCGGGCCCGTGCGGCGACGCGCCTCGTGCGCCTAGTAGATCCAGCGGCCGTTCTGGTACCGGAACAGCTCGGTCACGGGAAGGCGCGAGACGACGTCGCAGCGCATCGCGGAGGCGTCGCTGCAGCGGTAGGTGCGTTCCTCGTAGCGCAGGACGCCGACGTAGGGCGCGGGCGCGTAGCCCGTGGGCTTCAGCTCCACGCGGAAGTCGCGGCCATAGCCGCGGTACGTGGCGCGCCCGACCGAGACCTGCGGCCGGCGGCGGTTGTCCTCCTCCACCCGCTGCATCTTGCCCATCCACTCGACGGCGAAGGCGTCGAACGAGGCCTTCACGGTGGCCTCGTCCGCGCGCCCCTTCGGCGCCCCCTTGGTGCCCTGCGCGGAAGCCGCTCCGGGCGCCGCGGCGGCGAGCCCGGCGAGCGCGGAGGCGAGCGCGAGCGCGCGAACCCAGGTGCAGTGCGACACGGTGGAGGCTCCTCGTCGCGGCCCGGCTCGCATGCGCCGGGGATGGGGCCCGGGTACCCGATCGGACGCCTGCGCGTGCCCGATGGTGACGGGGGACACAGGGCGCCGCGCGGGCGCCGGAGCGCCCGCCCGCCCAGGATACGCCCTCGGCCGCCCCGCCGGAAGCGCTCCGCGGCCGGCCCGCGCTGCGTTGCGGGGGGCCACGGACCCACCGGCCCGGCGCGCTGGGGTCGATGCGCCGTCCGCTGCGCCGCCGCGACGCGCGGCGGCCTGCGTGGCGCGGCGGAGGCGTTCGCGCGACGCCTCGGCGACGCCGCCGGCGCGCGGCTTCCGCGGCGCTCGAGGGCCGTTACCGTATCGCCGTGTCCGAACGGATCCTCGTCGTCGACGACGAGCCCGATCTCCTGGAGCTGCTCCGCGTCAACCTCGCCCAGGCCGGGTTCGAGGTGGAGCTCGCGACCGGCGGGCGCGAGGGGCTCGAGAAGGCGCACCGGCGCCGTCCGGACCTCGTCGTCCTCGATCTCATGCTGCCCGATCTCCAGGGCACCGAGGTGTGTCGGAGGCTCCGCGCCGACGCGGAGCTCGGCGCCGTGCCGATCCTCATGCTCACGGCGCGCTCCGAGGAGATCGACCGCGTGGTCGGGCTCGAGCTCGGCGCGGACGACTACGTGACGAAGCCCTTCAGCCCGCGCGAGCTCGTGCTGCGCGCGCGCGCGATCCTGCGCCGCGCTCGCGGCGCGGGCGAGGCCGCCACGACGATGCGCGCGGGCGCCCTCGAGCTGGACCCCGACCGGCACCGCTGCCGGGTGGGCGAGCGCGAGGTGAAGCTCACGGCGAAGGAGTTCGATCTCCTCCGTACGCTCATGGAGCGGCCGGGGCGCGTGATGACGCGCGACCGCCTCCTGGACGAGGTGTGGGGCTCGGACGTCACGGTGACGTCCCGAACGGTCGACACGCATCTGAAGCGCCTGCGCGAGAAGCTCGGAGACGCGGGCGACCTGGTGGAGACGGTGCGCGGAGTGGGCTACCGCTTCGCCGACTGATGGCGCGCCGGCGCCGCGCGCGGCTCGTGCCTTCCGCCCAGCTCCGTCTGCTGGCGGCGCTGGCCGGGCTGGCCGCGCTCGCGCTCCTCGCGTCCGGGTGGGCCGCGGAGCGCGCGCTGCGCGAGCGCGAGCTGGGGCGCCTGGAGCGCACCCTCGAGCGCGAGGCGCTCCTCGTGCGCGAGCTGCTCGGGCCCGAGGGCCTCGCGCCCGCGAGGGGCGCCGCGCTCCAGCGGGTCGCCGTCGCGAGCTCCGGCGCCGCGGAGGCGCGCGTCACGCTGGTCGCGGCGGACGGCCGCGTGCTCGCGGACTCGGACGTGGACGCGTCCGCGCTGCCCGCGGTCGAGAACCACGCCGGGCGCCCGGAGGTCGCCGCGGCGCTCCGCGCGGGGCGGACCGGCGTCGCGACCCGCCGCAGCGAGACCGTGGACCGGCGCTTCCTCTACGTAGCGATCCCGGGGGGCGAGGCGGGCGGCGCGATCCGGCTCGCCGCGGACCTCGCGGGCGTGGAGCGCGAAGCCGCGGCGCTGCGCGCGACGCTGCTGCGCGCCGGCGCCCTGGCGCTCCTCGCGGCGCTCCCGCTCGGCGTGGTCGTCGTGCGCCGCGCGCTGCGCCCGCTGCGCGAGATCGCGGACGTGGTCGGCGCGATCGCCGCCGGCGAGCTCGACCGCCGCCTCCCGCGCCGCGCGGACGACGAGTTCGGCCGCATCGCCGCCGCCGTGAACGAGATGGCGGAGCAGCTCCGCGCGCGCCTGCGCGAGCTCACCGAGGACAAGGAGCGGCTCCAGGCGGTGCTCGCGGGCATGGTGGAAGGCGTCCTCGTCGTCGGCGCGGACGAGCGCGTCGTGCTCGCGAACCCGCGGGTGCGCGAGCTCTTCGGGTTCCGCGGTTCCGCCGTGGGCAGGCCGCACTGGGAGGTCGTACGGCGGCCCGAGGTGCAGCAGGCGATCGCCGACGCGGCGGCGAAGGGGGAGCTCTTCGTCGCGGACGTCGCGACGGACGGCGCCGACCCGCGCAGCCTCCAAGTCCACGCCGTGCGCTTTCCGGGGAGCGGCCCCCTCCTCGGCGTCGTCGCGGTCTTCCACGACGTGACCGAGATCCGCCGCCTCGAGGGCGTGCGGCGCGAGTTCGTCGCCAACGTCTCCCACGAGCTGAAGACGCCGCTCACGGCCATCCGGGGCTTCGCCGAGACGCTGCGCGGGAGCGAGCTCCCCGCGGAGCAGCGCGCGGCGTACCTCGACGTGATCCTGCGCCACGCCGCGCGGCTGCAGACGCTGATCGACGACCTGCTCGAGCTCTCGCGCCTCGAGGGCCGCCAGCAGCCGCTCGCGCGCACGGGAGTCGACGTCGCGCGCGCGGCCGCGACGCTGCTGCGCGACCTCGAGCCCCAGCTCGAGGCGCGTGGCCTCGACGCGCGCCTCGCGCCCGGCGCGCGCGGGGTCGCGTTCGCGGACCGCCGGGCGGTGGAGCAGATCCTCGCGAACCTGCTCGACAACGCGCGCAAGTACACGGAGCCCGGCGGTCGCATCGAAGTCCGCGTCGAGGAGGTCCACGATCACGTGCGACTCGAGGTGGAGGACTCGGGCGTCGGGATCCCGGCCGCGGACCTGCCGCGCATCTTCGAGCGCTTCTACCGCGTGGACAAGGCCCGCTCCCGCGACCTCGGAGGCACGGGGCTCGGGCTCGCCATCGTGAAGCACCTCGCCCAGGCCCACGGCGGAGAGGTCTCGGTGCGCTCGACACCCGGGGCGGGCAGCACCTTCACGGTGCTGCTGCCGCGCGCGGGCTGAGCGAGCCCGCTTCTTCACAAAATCGTGACCCAAGCGGCCTCCCGCTCCCCCATCCTGTGCGGGCCGGTGGGCGCGCCGCCCGGGGTTCGCGGCGGGCGCCCGTCCGGCGCGCCGCGGCCTCCGGCCGCGCAGCCCGCGAGGAGGGGACCCGCATGAGTCGGACGCTCGCCCGTCGCGCATGCCTCGCGCTCGCAGCCGCCGCGCTCGCCGCGGCGCCGGTGCGGGCGGAGGACCCGCAGCCCGTGATCGAGGACGTGCTCGAGATCCTGAAGGAGCGCGGCCTCGTCGACGACGGCCAGTACAACGAGCTCGTCGCGAAGAACCGCAGTTACGAGGAGAAGCACCAGAACCTGCTCGGCCGCATCGAGCTCTCGGGCGACATGCGCCTGCGCTACGAGAACTTCTGGTTCGACGACGACGAGCTCGGGTTCGACCGCTCGAACCGGAACCGGTTGCGCTATCGGCTGCGCCTCCAGGCGAAGGCGCAGGTGAACGACTACGTCGACGCGGTCCTGCGGCTCGCCTCGGGCGAAGGCGACCACCGAAGCACCAACCGGACGCTCGGGTTCGGAGAGGACTTCGATCCCGACGAGATCTTCATCGACCAGGCGTACCTCGCGTTCCGCGCGCCCGAGCACTGGGTCCCGGGCGGGAGCCTGAGCGCGACGGGCGGCAAGGTGCCGAACCCCTTCCTGTGGAAGGCGGCGAAGTGGGACGCGCTCTGGGACGCCGACATCAACCCCGAGGGCCTGGCGGCCCAGCTCGGCTTTGCGCCGGCCGAGAATCTGGACGTCTTCGCCCGCGCCGGCTACTTCGTCGTCGACGAGAACTCGTCCAATGCGGATCCCCACGTGCTGGGCGTCCAGGGCGGGCTGATCTGGGCCGTCTCCGACGATCTCGAGGTGGGCGCGCGCGCGTCGTGGTTCTCGTGGGGCTCCCTCGACGGGCCCTTCTTCGAGCGCGCCGCGGACGTCGGGTCGCTCGCGGACGGTCTCACCGGCGACACCGGCCGCGGCTCCGACACGCTCGACGTCTTCGAGCTGGCCGGCTATTTGCGCTTCGGCGGGCTCCACGAGGACTGGCCGCTCCTGCTCTACGGCCAGGTCGCAAAGAACCTCGACGCCGAGTCGTCCGATCTCTTCCCGACGGGCGGGGCCGACGAGGATCTCGGCTGGATCGTCGGGCTCGAGGTGGGCGACCGGAAGAAGCTCGTGACGCTGGGCGTCGCCTACGCGTCGTTCGAGGCGAATTTCTGGCCGGCCCAGTTCACCGAGAGCGACCTCTTCGACGGGCTCACGAACCGAAAGGGCTGGGCGCTCTACGGCTCGCGCGAGGTCTTGCCGAACACGGACCTCACGCTGACGCTCTACGTGAGCGACGAGCTGCGCGACGGCGTCCCGGGTTTCGAGACGTCGCTCGCGAACGCGAATCGGGTCCGCCTCCAGACCGACCTGCAGGTCAAGTTCTGACGCTATGCTGGCGGTCTGACCCCCCGCGGAGGCGCCGGATTGACCCGCACGGTGGACGTCCCGCTCGAGGCGCTGCGCCGCAAGGTGCTGCGCATGGGAAGCCTCGCCGAGGCGATCCTCGAGAAGGCGGTGCGCGCGCTCGCCGGACGCGACGCGGCGCTCGCCCGGGAGGTCGCGGGCGACGACCTCGAGATCGACCGCCTCGACGTCGAGATCGACGAGGCCGTGCTGCGCGTCCTCGCGCTGCAGGCGCCCGTCGCGAACGACCTCCGCCATGTCGTCGCCTGCAAGATGATCGCGACGGACCTGGAGCGCGTCGGCGATCTCGCGCGCAACGTCGCGAAGGCCGCGATCCGGCTGGCGGCGCGCGAGGACGCCGCGCTGCCGCCCCGGCTGCGGACGCTCGCCGACGAGTCGCGGCGCCTCCTGCGCGAGGCGATCGACAGCTTCAGCGACCTCGACGCCGAGAAGGCCGAGCGGGTGCTGCGCGAGGACGACGTCGTGGATCGCGAGGAGGGCCTGGCGATCCAGGAGGCGATCCAGACGCTGGGCCGCAACGCCGACCTCGCCGCCCGGGAAGTGGACTTCATCCTCGTCGCGAAGCATCTGGAGCGCGTCGCCGACCACGCGACCAACATCGCGGAGGACGTGATCCTCGCGATCCAGGCGCGGAACGTGAAGCACGCGGCGAAGCTGGCTCGCTAGCGCGACGCCGGCATCCCGTGCCACCGCCCAGGCCGCGGCGCGCGCCCCGTGGCGCGACAACTTCCCCGGGCGCCTCACGCCGCCGGTCCGGCGAACGTGGTGGCCACGCCCCCGAACGGGGAGAGCGACGCCTTCACGGGCGCCTTCTTCTTCGACTACCCGCCGGCGGTCGGACGGCAACGCACCGCGGCGAGCCGGTCGTCGGGCTGGAACCCGACGGCCGTCGCGGCGCCCCCGGCTCGGCGTCGCGCCCTAGCCGAAGCGGCCCGTCACGTAGTCCTGCGTCCGCTGGAGCTTCGGCGCCAGGAAGAGCTTCTCCGTCTCGCCGTACTCGACGAGGCGCCCGAGGTACATGAAGGCGGTGTTGTCGGAGATGCGGGCGGCCTGCTGCATGTTGTGCGTCACGACGAGGATGGTGTAGCGGCCGCGGAGCCCCGCGATCAGCTCCTCGATCTTCGCCGTCGCGATCGGGTCGAGCGCCGAGCACGGCTCGTCCATCAGCAGCACGTCGGGGTCGCCCGCGATCGCGCGCGCGATGCAGAGGCGCTGCTGCTGCCCGCCGGAGAGGCCGAGCGCGCTCTCGTCCAGCCGGTCCTTCACCTCCTCCCACAGTGCGGCGGCGCGCAGCGCGCGCTCGGCCGTCTCCGCGAGGAGGCTGCGGTCGCGCACCCCGTCGACGCGGAGCGGGTAGACCACGTTCTCGGCGATCGACATGGGAAAGGGGTTCGGCTTCTGGAACACCATGCCCATGCGCTTGCGGAGCGCGATCACGTCGACGCCACGGGCGTAGACGTCCTCGCCGTCGAGTCGCACGTGGCCGTCCGTACGCAGCCCGTCGATCAGGTCGTTCATCCGGTTGAGGCTGCGCAGGAGAGTCGACTTGCCGCAGCCCGACGGCCCGATCAGCGACGTCACGAGCCCGCGCTGCACGCCCATCGTGATCTCCGTGAGCGCGCGTGCGGCCCCGTACCAGAGGGAGAACTTCTCGATCTCGATCGCGACGCCCTGCGGCCCCTCGGCGGGGTGGTAGGCCGTGCCCGCGTCGTCGCACGGAAGCGTCTCCATTCCCACCTCCGCGCTAGAACTGCGAGCCCGCGAAGCGGCGCTTCAGGCGGGCGCGGATCCCGATCGCGGTGGCGTTCATCGCGAAGATGAGCGCGATCAAGAGCAGCGTCGTCACGAAGACCATGGGCTTTCCCGCTTCGGAGTTTCGCGACTGGAAGCCGACGTCGTAGATGTGGAAGCCGAGATGCATGAAGCTGCGCTCGAGGTGGAGGAACGGAAACTGTCCGTCGATGGGAAGCTCGGGCGCGAGCTTCACGACGCCGACCAGCATGAGGGGCGCCACCTCGCCCGCCCCGCGGGCCATGGCGAGGATCAGCCCCGTCATGATGCCCGGCATCGCCTGCGGAAGCACGACCCGCCGGATCGTCTGCCACTTCGACGCCCCGCACGCGAGCGATCCCTCGCGGACCGAGCGCGGCACGGCGGCGAGCGCCTCTTCGGTCGCGACCACGACCACGGGCACGGTGAGGAGCGCGAGCGTGAGCGAGGCCCAGAGGAGGCCACCCGTCCCGAACGTGGGGCTCGGAAGCCGCTCCGGGTAGAAGAGCTGGTCGATCCGGGCGCCGATCGTGTAGGCGAAGAAGCCGAGCCCGAAGACGCCGTAGACGATGGACGGGACGCCGGCCAGGTTGTTGACGGAGATCCGCACGACGGAGACGAGCCGGCCCTGGCGCGCGTACTCGCGCAGGTAGAGCGCGGTCACGACGCCGAGCGGCGTCACGAAGACCACGAGGAGGAGCGTCATGGCCGCGGTGCCGAAGATCGCCGGCAGGACGCCGCCCTCGGTGTTCGCCTCGCGCGGGTCCTCGGTCAGGAACTCGGCCCAGCGGCTCGCGTAGACGCGCAGCTTCCCGAGCAGGCCGAGCGCGTTCGCCGGGTAGAGCCTCGTCACGCCGGAGAGCGGCAGCTCCTTTTCGCGCCCGTTCACGTCCGCGAGGGTGACCCGGACCGCCTCGTCGGCCCGGCGCAGCGCGGCGGCGCGCTCCGCGAGCGCGACGTGCTCGCGCTCGAGCGCGGCCACCGCGACCTCCGCCTCCGCGGCCGCCTCCCGGTAGGCGTCGCTCCCCTCGCCCGACTCGAGCGCGACGCGGCGGAGCGCGAGGCGGCGCTGCTCGATGCGGCGGTTCACGGCGCCGATCTCGCCGCGCTCGATGCGGCGGATCTCGGCGAAGCGCGCGCGCGCGTCCGCGTGCGCCTCGCGCAGCCGCTCGAGCGGAAGGGCGGCGCCCTCGAGCGCCTCGCCCCCCAGGGCGACGCGCGCGATGCGGCCGACGAACGGGCCCCACTCGATGCGCTCGAAGAGCCAGAGGTCGGACGGCTCCGCGCGCGAGGCGACGCTCGCGTCGTCGACCCAGCGGAAGTCCTCCCCGTAGAGGTCGAAGTTGCCGACGCGGTAGAGCGTGCGCGAAGCCCGGCCGCCGCTCGCCGCGAGCTCCGCCCGGCGGGGAGGCGGGAGGGCGGCGAGCTGCGCCTCGGACGGCGTGAAGGCCTCGCTCCGGACCGGCTCGCCCGCGAGGCGCGAGCCGTCGCGGAGCTCGAGCAGGACGAGCGGGCGCGGCCAGAACGTCGCGAGCCCGTTCCAGAGCACGAGGAGGAGGAAGCCGGCGATGAGCGCGAGGCCGAGCGCGAGCGCGCCCGCCATCGCGAAGCGCTGCGGCTCCCCGTGCGCGCGCAGCTCGACGCGCCGCTCGCGCGGAGCGGGGGAACCGGGCGCGGGCACGCGCGCGGCCGCCATTCAGAGCTCCGCGGCGCGCCGCCGGAACCGGAGGCGCACGAGCTCGGCGACGGTGTTCACCGCGAAGGTCATCGCGAACAGCGTCAGCGCGGCGAGGAAGAGCACCCGGTAGAGCGTCCCGTCCTTCACCGCCTCCGGGAGCTCGACGGCGATGTTCGCGGAGAGCGCCCGGAAGCCGTTGAAGACGTTGGGGTCGAGCACGGGCGTGTTCCCTGCGGCCATCACCACGATCATGGTCTCGCCGACCGCGCGCCCCATGCCGACCATCACGGCCGCGAAGACGCCGCTCATGGCGGTGGGCACCACGACGGAGATCGCCGTCTGCCACGGCGTCGCCCCGCACGCGAGGCTCGCGGCGCGCAGGTGCCTCGGCACGGCGCTCAGCGCGTCTTCGGCGATCGTGTACACGATCGGGATCACGGCGAACCCCATCGCGAAGCCGACGACCAGGGTGTTGCGCTGCACGTACGTCCCGAGGAGGCCGCCGCGGGGGTCGACGCCGGCCGCCTCCAGGAGAACGGCCGCGCCGGCCGCGAGGAGCGCGGCCGCCGCGAGGCGTCCGAGCCAGAGCGCGGCGTCGGCGAGCGCCGCGCGCCCGCGGCCGAGCCCGCGCAGCCGGGCCGTGATGCGCGCTCCCACGCCGCGTCCGGCGGCCCAGCCGACCGCGAGGAGCGCCGGCGGCAGGAGGAGCAGGAAGAGGACGGGCCCCGGACCGCCGGCCGCGCCGCTCAGCCAGAGGCGCACGTCGCCGGCGAAAAAGAGCCGCGCGAAGAGAGGGCCGCCCGCGCTCGCGGCCAGCGCGCCGAGGCCGAGCGAGACGAACGCGAACGCGAGCTTCGGGAGGCCCTCGAGCCGCCGCGCGAGCGACGCGGGAAGGAGCTGCCATAGGTACGCCGTGGCGAACAGCGCGAGCGGAAGCGTCGCGAGCGCGAGGAGGACGGAGGCGAGCCGCGCCTCCACCGCCGGGGCGATCACGAGCGCGGCGAGGAAGCCGAGCACCACCGACGGAAGCGAGGCCATCGTCTCCATGGTCGGCTTCACGGCGTTACGGACGCGGGGGTGCACGAACTCCGAGGTGTAGATCGCCCCGAGGAGGGCCAGCGGCACGGCGAAGAGAAGCGAGTAGAACGTCGCCTTCAGCGTCCCGAACACGAGCGGGACGAGCGAGAGCTTCGGCTCGAAGGCGTCGGTGCCGGCCGAGGACTGCCAGGTGTACGTGCGCTCGGGGTAGCCCTCGTACCAGACCCGGCCGAAGAGCGTGCCGAGCGACGTCTCGGGATGCGGGATGCGGACGCGCCAGTGCGCCGCGCGGCGCGCGGCGTCCACGGCGACGACGCCGTCGTCGCGCGGCGCGAGCGCCGCGGCCTCGACCGGAGCGGCGAGCGCGCCGGGGAGCCGGAGCAGGACCTGCCCGCTCGTCGCGTGGCGCAGCCACACGTTCCCCGCCGCGTCGCCCGTCAAGAAGGTCTTGCTGCGCGCGCTCGGCGCGAACGCGACGGCGGCTGCGGGCTGCGGCTCGAGGGGCCGCGCGAGCACCAGCGCGCGGCCGTCCGTCGTGCCGGCGTCGTGCCGCTCGACGCGCAGCCAGACGTCCACCGCGCCGTCGGAGAGCCCCACGACGACCGCTTGCTCGCCGAGCAGGAAGCCGATGCTGGCGATCTCCGCCGGGCCGGGGGCGACGTCGCGGACCTCCGCCAGCACGGGGCGCGCGAAGTCGCGCGCGTCGTAGCGCGAGAGCGCGCCGCCGCGCTCGGCGAGCAGCACCTCGTCGGCGAGCTCGGTGAGGAGCACGCGCACCACGTCGCGCCCCGGCGCCGCGGAGGGAAGCGCCGTCCGGGTCAGCGTCGACGTGAGCTCGCCGGTCCGGAGGTTCCTGCGCGCGTAGCTGCGCGCGAGGAGGACGGCGCCCGCGTCGTCCGCGGCGACGAAGGCGCGCGTCGGGCGCTCCGCCGGGCCACCGACGCGGACGTCCACGGCGACGACGGGGCGGCCCGTCGGGGAGAGCGGCTCGGGGTCCTGCAGCTCGAGGCGGGGCGCGACGCGGCGCCAGTCGCCGCCGGGGATCGCCGCGTAGAGCGCGCGCCCGTCGGTGCGCTCGCCGCTCGGAAGCTCCTCCAGCGCGGCGGGGAGCGCGCCCGCCGGCAGCACCGCGGACTCGACCTCCATGCGGCCGGAGCGGATGCTCCCGTCCGCGAAGCCGAGCACGAAGTGCCCGCCGCGCGGCGCGCGCGCGAAGGACGTGAGCGGGGCCGCGCCCAGCGCGAGCTGGCCCGCCTCGAGCGGCCGGCCGCTCGCCGCGTGGAAGCTCACGTAGCGGCCGTCCCCGTGGAGCGCGAGCCCGACGCGCCCGCCGTCGTCGGTGGCGAGCGCCAGCAGCCGAGCCGCGCCGGCGCCGCCGGTCGCCGGGAGCGGGTAGTCGACGGCCGCGGTGACCGAGCCCCCGGCGAAGAGCGGCACGACCACGTCGACGAGGAAGGCGAGGATCCCGAACACGGCGGCGATGACCGCGAGGCCGCCGACCGAGATGGCCCAGTCGGCGAGCCGGTCCACGAGGACGACCCTGCGCGCCGTCGCCTTCGGGCGGCGGTAGACCGTCGCGTCCGAGGGGCCGAGCCCGGGCGCGGCGCCTTGTTCTCGCTGCGCCATGTGCCCCCGCTACTCGAGCCCGAGCTTCGTCATGTCCTCCCGCGCGACGCTCGCGGGCACGGGGAAGTAGCCGTCCTTCACCACCGCCTCCTGGCCCTGCCGCGAGTAGACGAAGCGGACGAACTCCGCGCGCAGCGGATCGAGCGGCGCGTTCGGCGGCTTGTTCAGGTAGACGTACAGGAAGCGGGCGATCGGGTACTCGCCCGCGTAGGCCCGCTCCGCCGTGGCCGGGTGGCACGGCTCTCCGGCGCTCGCCGCGATCGGGACCGCGCGCACGTCCGCGGTCGCGTAGCCGACGCCCGAGTAGCCGATGCCGTAGCGGTCGCTCGCCACGCCCTGCACCACCGTGGACGAGCCCGGCTGCTCCTTCACCGTGTCCTTGTAGTCCCCGTCGAAGAGCGCGACCTCCTTGAAGTAGCCGTAGGTGCCGGACGCCGAGTTGCGCCCGTAGAGGGAGACGGCGGCCTGCGCCCAGTCGCCCGTGAGGCCCAGCTCGCCCCAGGTGCGCACGTCGGCCGCGGCGCCGCCGCGGCGCGTCTTCGAGAAGACCGCGTCGAGCTGCGCGAGGGTCAGGCACGCGACCGGGTTGTCCTTGTGGACGAAGACCGCGAGGGCGTCCACCGCGGAGCGGAACGACGCCGGCTCGTACCCGAAGCGCTTCACGAAGGCGTCGACCTCGGCGCCCTTCATCGGCCTCGACATGGGACCGAACTGCGCCGTGCCTTCGATCAGCGCCGGCGGCGCGGTCGACGAACCCTTGCCCTCGATCTCGATGCGGACGCTCGGGTAGCGGGCGCGGAAGCCCTCCGACCAGAGCGTCATCAGGTTGTTCAGCGAGTCCGAGCCGATCGACTTGAGCGTGCCCGAGACGCCGCTCGCGGGCGGGTAGGGCTGGAACGCCGGGTCGACCCCGACCTGGGCGGCGGCCGGGGCCGAAAGGAGCGCGGCGGTCAGGAACGCGAGGTGCCTCATGGATCCTCCCACCCGGAGCGAGCCGCCGGCGCGGCGGCTCGAAACGGCTGCGCAAGGTCGCACGCGCGCTGGGCTCGACCGTGAGGATTCCGTGACAACCCCGTGAAGAGCGCGTCCGCGGCTCGCGCGCGGGCGCCGACGGCGCACGCACGCGGGGGCCGGCTAGGCCGGCGCCGCGCACGCGGCTGGCGCGTGCGCGGCGCTCGGGTAGGGTGCCGCCCGCCTGCGCCTCGAGGTGGCGAGCCATGCCGTCCCGCGCCGAGCGCTTCGTCGAGCTGATCGGTCCCGCCGTGCGGCAGGCGGCCTCGATCGCGCGCGCGCTCGAAGGGCGGGTCGGCAACCGACCCAAGTGGGGCGAGGGCGACGCCGCCAAGGCGGCCCTCACGCTCGCGGACTCGGCGGCCCAGGAGGCGATCCTCGTCCCCCTGCTCGAGCACTTCCCCGACGTCGCGCTCCTCGCCGAGGAGGACACGCCGAGCGTCGCGTGCTTTCCGGCGGAGGCGGCCGAGCGCGTCGTGATCGATCCCATCGACGGGACGCTGCGCTGCTACCTCGAAGCGGCGGGGCCGTACGCCGTGATGGTGGGCCTCGCCGCGGCCGGCCGCTTCGAGGCCGCGATCGTCGCGCTCCCGCGCGAGGGGCTCTACTTCGACGCCGTCCGCGGGGGCGCGGCGCGCCGGTCGCGCCCGGGCGGCCCGCTCCGGCCGCTGCGCGCGGAGCCCGCCGCCGGGCGCATCCTCGTCTCCACCGGGCTGCCCGAGGAGGTGGCGCACCCGCTGCGCGAGGCGGGCTGCGAGCTGGCCGTCGGGGCCGGCGGCGCGATCGCGGTCGCGCCGCTCGTCCCGGGCGTGCGTGCGGGGCTGCGAATCGCGCGCGGCGCCGAGGGCGTGAGCGTCCGCGGCCGCATCGGCGCCCTCGTCGCGCGCTGCGCCGGCGCGACGGTCGAGGACGAGCGGGGGGAGCCGTTCCCCGAGGCGCTCGACGCGCCCGCGCGCGCGCTCCTCGTCTCGGCCGACCCCGAGACGCGCGACCTCCTGCGGCGCGCGGCGGCGGCGCTCGACGCCTACATGCCCGTGTAGTCGGGCCCCTCGCCGCCCTCCGGCGGCGTCCAGGTGATGACCTGGTACGGGTCGGCGATGTCGCAGGTCTTGCAGTGGACGCAGTTCTCGTGGTGGATGAAGAGCTTCTTCCGTCCCGGGTACTGCTCGTCGGGCACCATCTCGTAGACCGCGGCCGGGCAGAACGACTCGCACGGGTTCCCGTACTCCACCGAGCAGATGTCGCTGCAGACGTTCGTGTCGAGGACCACGAGGTGCGACGGCTGGTCGACCTCGTGCTGCGCGCCGCTGAACTGGACGAGGTGCTCCTTCGAGAACGTGAGCTTCCCGTCGAACTCGAACTTCGGCTTCATCCGCTTCTCGGGCGGCAGGTCCGAGAGCTTCGCGTAGGCCGCGTGTCCCGCGTGCCACTCCGGCATGTCGACGAGGCCGCGTCCGTCGGTGAGGTACATCCGCACCGGCTCGTTCAGGAAGAAGAACGGGAAGCCCTGCGCCCAAGAGCCGTGGAAGTTGCGGTCGTGCCAGTGCTCCTCGAACGCCCAGCTCGTCCGGTAGCGCTCGGCGATCCCGCCGAGGGTGACGGACGTGAAGTCGTCGGTCGCGAGCGCGTCGACGATCGTCTCCGCCGCCAGCATGCCGGACTTCATCGCCATGTGGACGCCCGAGAGCTTCGTGGCGTTGCAGAAGCCGGCCGCGTCGCCGATCAGGAGCGCGCCGTCCGCGTAGAGCTTCGGCTGGGCGTAGAGGCCGCCCATCGGGATCGCCTTCGCGCCGTAGCGCACCAGCTCGCCGCCCTCGAGCAGGTCCCGCATCCAGGGGTGGGTCTTCATCTTCTGTGCGACGAGGTGCGGGTCGTTGAACGGGTTGCGCGAGTCGAGCGCGGTCACGACGCCGAAGGACACGAGGTGGTCCTGCATGTCGTAGAGCCACATGCCGCCGAAGGCGTTCAGCAGCTCGTGGACGATCATCCCGTGGATCACCCGCCCCGGGCGGTGCTTCTCCGGGCGGACCCGCCAGATCTCCTTCACGCCGGTCTCGTAGACCTGCGGGCGCGGGCCGTCGAGCTCGAAGCGCGAGATCAGCTGCTTCGCCAGCGTCCCGCGCACGCCCTCGCCGAGGACCGTCACCTTCGCGCGGATGTCCATGCCGGGCTGGAAGTTCGGCTTCGGCTTCCCGTGCTTGTCGACGCCCATGTCGCCGATCCGGACGCCGACCACGCGGCCGCCCTCGATCAGGAGCTTGTCGCCGGCGAAGCCGGCGTAGATCTCGACGCCGGCTTCCTCGCACCTCTTCGCGAGCCACTTCGCCACCTTGTTGAGCGAGGCGACGTGGTAGCCGCGCTTCTTGAACATGGGCAGGTTGATCGGGAGCCGGAAGGCGCGCTTCGGCGTGAAGACGTACGTCATGTCGTTCGTGCAGACGTACTCGGTCGGGAAGCCCTGCTCGACGAAGTCGGGCACGAGCTCGGCGAGGGCGCGCGGGTTGATGACCGCGCCCGACAGCATGTGGTCGCCCACCTCGGCGCTCTTCTCGATCACGAGCACCGTGGGCGGCTCGATCCGGCGGCGCCCGTTCCCCGCGCGCGCGTTCCAGGCCTCGATCCGGCGCATGAGATGGAGCGCGGACGCCAGGGTCGCGGGCCCCGCCCCCACGTAGAGGACGTCCACCTCCATGCTCTCGCGCTCGACGGTCTCGCTCACGGGAAGCCTCCGGGCGGCGCGCGGCCGCGCGTTTCGACGATAGGGGACGCGGGCGCCGGGTCAACTTGCCGCGCGCCGGTCCCGGCGCCCGCCGGGGGCCGGATTCTCGTTTCGGGACGGGACGTTGACCCCCTCCAACCGAACCCCTACTCTCGCCGCCCGCGCGCGGGGGAGCTCCAGCCGATGGCCACGATGATCACCGAAGAGTGCATCAACTGCGGGGTCTGCGAGCCCGAGTGCCCGAACGAGGCCATCAGCGAGGGCGAGGAGACCTTCGTCATCGACCCCAAGCTGTGCACCGAGTGCGTCGGCTTCCACGAGACCGAGCAGTGCGCCGAGGTGTGCCCGGTGGACTGCTGCGTCCCCGACCCGAACAACGTCGAGGCCGAGGAAGCGCTCTTCGAGCGCGCGAAGCAGATCCACCCGGACAAGGCCGCCGAGCTCGCGCTCACGCCCGAGACGTCGCGCTTCCGCGCGCAGTAGGCGTCCGGGCGGGCGCGGCGCCGCGGGGGACGGGACCGGAGCGCCCGCGCGGCCCGGCTCGGCGCGCGCGGCGCCGTACGCGCGCGCCCGCGCGAGACGCCGTGCCGCCGCGCCCTGCCGTGCGCCGCGCGTATAATGGACCGATGAGCGCGCTGGAGCCCTCTGCGAGCGAGGCGACCTTCGTCGACATCGTGCGCGACTTCCTGACCGCGCACGCCGCGCTGTCCCGCGTCGCCGCCCTCCACCGCGCCGGCCGGCTGCGCTTCGACGAGGTCAAAGCGCTCGTCGGCGACGGCGAGGACACCGTCCTCTTCCGCCTGAAGGAGCGCTGCCACGAGCTGTTCCGGCCCGAGGCGGAGGGCGCGGACGTCGGCCGCGAGGCGCTCCTCGACCTCGCCGTGGGCGCGCTCTTCCACGAGTGCATGAAGTTCCGCGAGAGCTTCTACCAGCACTCGGTCTACGGCCCGAAGGTGCGCGCGCTGCGCGGGGCGTCGACCGGGGAGCGCGACGAGCTCTTCCTCGAGTTCGAGAAGATCCTCGCGCAGAGCAGCATCCGGGTCGTCGAGGCGCTGCAGGAGGCGGAGACGCTGCTCCACCAGACGAGCGTCGAGCTGCTCGCGCTGCTGCGCGCGCGCTCGGGGAGCGGTCTCCTCGCGCGGCTCGTCCTCGAGCGCGGAGCGGAGGTCGCGCGCGCCTTCGGCCGGACGGAGGCGCAGCTCGTCGCCGAGGTGTTCGGCTCGCCGCAGGCCGCGCAGGCGCGCGCGGCGCGCTCGTACCTCGCGAGCGGCTACTTCGCGGAGGCGCTGCACGCGTTCGAGCACGCCGGCGACCTCAGCGACGGCGACGCCGAGGCGCTGCGCCGCTACGCCGCCGGCATGCAGGCCTTCCTCGAGCGCGACTACGCGGGCGCCGTGGAGCACCTGCGGCGCTGGTCCGAGAGCACCGGGCGTCGCGACCCCCAGCTCGCCGAGCAGGCCTACGTCGCGCTCGCGCGCATCGGACCCCTGCTCGACGACGGCGTCCCCGCGCTGCGCGCGTCGGCGCAGGAACTCGCCGAGCGCCTGCGCCCGTTCGCGGCGCGCGCCCGCCGCGGCGAGGCGGTCGCAGGCGCGGCGGACGCGGGGCGCTAGCCCGCCCCGCCGCGAGGCGGCGGGGCTGGCGGGCCCGGCGTCATTCGGGCCGTTCGGCGCCGTCGGCCGCGGGCCCGAGGTGCGCGCGCAGCGTGGCGCGCAGCAGCAGGCGGCGCGCTTCCTCGCGACGCCAGGCCACCGTGCGCGCGCCGAACAGGTCCTCCACGCCGAGGACCGCGGCGCCGAAGCGGCCGCTCGCGTAGTGGAAGACGATCGCGCCGACCACGCTCTGGAACGTGTGCCGCGCCGACTGGTCGACGAACGCGCCGGCGTCGACGCCCTCCCGGTAGAAGCGCAGGATCCGGCCGACCAGGCGCTCCACCAGCGGGATGACCTGCGCGGCGTCGACCGGGGGCGGGTCCACGAACAGCCGGATCAGCACCTTCGCGTAGTAGGGCCGCTCCGCGACGAGGTCGTTGATGCCGTCGAGCAGCCGGGCCATGCGCCCGGCCGGCGTGTCGGCCGCCTCGAGCGCCTCGCGCACCCGGGTGTCGAACGCCTCGAGCATGCGCACGAGCACGGCGCCGTACAGCGCCGACTTGCTCGTGAAGTAGTAGTAGAGCGCCGTCTTCTGGACGCCGACCTGCGAGGCGATGCACTGGAGGTGGGCGCCGTCGAAGCCCCGCGCCGCGAACTCGCGCTCCGCGACGGCGAGGATCTTGTCGCGGGTCTCGGCGCTGCGCCGCTCCGGCTCCACGACGCCCCTACGCGACCGCGGAACGGGGCCGCGTGCGGAGGTACGCCCACCCGACGAGCCCGAAGGCGACGAGGCCGAGCCCGATCCACTGCGGCTCGGTGAGCCCGAGGGCGACGCGCGGGTTCACGCGCACGAGCTCGACGAAGAAGCGGCCCGCCCCGTTGAGCGCCAGGTACTCCCCGAACAGGAACGGGCTGCGCTGGCGGCGCCGCCACAGCCAGGCCGCGACGAGGACGAGCCACGCGGCCTCGTAGAGCTGGGTCGGATGGACCGGCTCGGTGGTGGGCGGGGCCCCCTTCGGGAACGCGACGCCCCAGGGCACGTCCGTCGGCTGCCCGTAGTCGTCGCCCACCAGGAAGCAGCCGACGCGCCCGAGCGCCTGGCCCACGGCGGCGCCCGTGCAGACGCACTGCGAGAAGACCCAGACCGGGACGCCGTGCGCGAGGCACCCGGCCACGGCGGCGAGCGTTCCCCCGATCAGGCCGCCGTACCAGGTGATGCCCTCGCGCGCGAGGAGGAGATCCAGGAACGGGGCGCCCGTGCGCCACGCGACGTCCACGGCGTAGTACAGCTTCGCGCCGACCACGCCGCCCGCCATGCAGTAGAGCAGCATCGTCGTCGCGAGGTCGGGGTCGAGGCCGAAGTCCTCGAGATGCCGGGCGGTGATCCACGTCGCGGCGAGGAAGCCGAGCGCCATCATCACGCCGAACGTGCTGATCGGGAAGCCGAACGGCTCCCACAGGATCGGGTACATCCACCTCCCGGGCCCGGCGCAAATGTGACCGACGGGGGGGCGCGGCGCACGCCCCGGGGCGCGCGGCCGCGACCCGCGCTAGGCCGCGGGCAGCCTGACCTTGAAGCAGGCGCCGCGGCCGGGCTCGCTCTCGACCCAGGCGCGCCCGCCCTGCGTCTCGGCGATCTTGCGCACGATCGCAAGGCCCATGCCGGTGCCGCGGCTGCCGTCGCGGCGCGGGCCGAGGCTCTGGAACGCCTCGAAGATGCGCTCGTGGTGCTCCGGCGCGACGCCGCGGCCGTCGTCCCGCACCGAGATCACGTGGTGGTCGCCCTCGCGGCGGACGTCGACCTCCACGCGCCCGTGGTCGCGGCCCATGTGGTCGAGCGCGTTGCCGATCAGGTTGCTGAAGAGCTGGTACAGCCGGGTGCGATCGCACACGACCGTCGGCGGGTCCTCCGGGAAGACGAGCTCGACGTGCTGGGCGTCGAGACGCGGCTTCAGCTCCGCCTGGAGCGCGAGGAGCACCGCCCGCGGGTTCGCGCGCGAGTGCGCGCTCCCCGCGCGCCCGATGCGCGAGAGCTCGAGCAGGTCCGCGATGAGCGACTCCATCGTGCGGCCGGCCTGCTCGATGCGCTCGAGGAAGTGGAGACCCTTGGGGCCCACGCGGTCGCCGAAGTCGTCGCGCAGGAGGCGCGCGAAGCCGAGCAGCGAGACGAGCGGCGAGCGCAGGTCGTGCGACACCGCGTGGACGTAGTGCTCGAGCTCGGCGTTCTTGCTCGCGAGCGCCGCCTCGTCCCGGCGCCGCTGCGTCACGTCGCGCAAGTAGGCGACGGCGCCCACCGCGCGGCCGTCGGCGAGCCGCAGCACGCTGGCCGAGACCGCCACGCAGACGGGGGTCCCGTCGCAGCGGCGCAGCTCCACGTCCTGGTTGCGGATGGGGCTGTCGGGCCGCAGCGCGGCCGCGATCCGCTCCAGGTCCTCGTCCCCGCGCATGAAGAGCGCCAGCGGGCGGTCGACGAGCTCCTCCGGCGGGTGCCCCAGCACGTCTTCCATGGCGGGGTTCGCGTAGACGACGAAGCGGCTCGCGTCGACGACGACGACGCCGTCCGGGCACGTGTCGAGGAACGACCGTACGGTGCCGAGCGTCGAGTCGAGCTCGTGCGCGAGGCCCTCGCCGCCGAGGCGCAGGATCGCCACCACCGGGCTCGCGCCCGGATCGGGACCGAGGCGCGCGGCCGACACGGTGGCGCGCACGCTGCGGCCGTCGGCGCCGACGAGCTCGACGGACTCGCGGTGGAGCCGGCCGGTCGTGCAGAGCGTCTCGGTCAGCGCACGGGCCGCGGTGCCGTCCGCGAGGAGCGAGCTCCAGCTCTTCCCCACGAAGCGCTCGAGGCCGCCGCAGCGGTCGCCGAGCGGCCCGCTCATCCACGCGATGCGGCCGTCGGGATCGAGGAGGAGGATCGCCTCGTGGAGCGCCGCCAGCGCCTGGATCACGGGGAGGGCGGACGCGGTGTCGAAGGGGGGCACGCGCGGGCTGCAGTCGTCGATGGGCAACGAGGGGTTCCCCTGCTCCTGCATGGCACTCGCATCGCACGAGGAAGGCGAGGCGCGAGAGGCGTGCGAGTGCGTCGTCGAGGACCCGAGCGTCGGCGATGCTATCACCGGCCGAAACTGAGGGTCAATCCAAACACCGTCCTGCGGCGAGCCGGTGACGGACCGCAGAAGATGCCGCGCCCGCGCCCGGCGCGCCGCTTCTGCGCGCCCGCCGAGGCGCGGCGTCGCCGGGCCGATTGCCCGGGCGAGGGGGCCGGGCCCACGAGCCAGGGGGCGGCGCCGGGGCGCCGCGCGGCCGGAGAAGACCCGGGCGCCCCGGCGCGTCCCCGTGTCGGCCGCGTACACCGGCCTGCGGCGCATCCCCGTGGGGACAAGTCGGCTTGGCGGCGTCCGCCTCGGTCGGGTAGGGTGGCCGCCGGCTCGGGCACCCCGGGTCGCGGCGCGCCCCCCGGCGTCGTGGCTAGACGGCGAGGCCGCCCGCTGACCCGCGGGGATCCGCGACCGGCGGCGACGCCTCTACGAGCGACACTCCACGGAGCGGGAAGAGACTCACCGAACCATGGACCGCGCAGGCACGCACGACTCCAGGCCGTCGCTTCCGCGGCGGCGGGGCTGGCTCCTGGTGGGGCTCGCGATGGCGCTCGCGCTCGACGCCAGCCGGCCGGTGGCGCCGGCTCTCCCGGACGTCGCGGCGGGCGGCCCGTCCCAGGCCGCCGGGCGCGGCCCGGACACCGCGGCGCGCATCGCGGAGGTGCTGCGCCGGGCCAACCCCAGCCTTTCGGGCGCCGAGGCGACCCGGATCGGCGAGGCCGTCGTGCGCTATGGGCGCAAGTACGACCTCGCCCCGGACCTCGTCGCGGCGATCCTCCTCGTCGAGAGCGGCGCCCGGCCCTGGGCCGTGAGCCCGAAGGGGGCCCGCGGGCTCATGCAGGTGATGCCGTCGATGATGCGCCCGCTCGGCATGGTGGGGAACTTCTCCACCATCGAGACGAACATCGAGGCCGGCTGCCTCATCCTCGCGGACAACATCCGCCGGCTCGGCGAGGCGGACGGCGTCTCGGCTTACTTCTGGGGCTCGGACATCCGCGGCAGCGGCTACCTGGAGCGCGTGCGCGCGACGCGCGCGAAGCTGGGCCACCTCGCCTCCTCGTAGCGCGTCTGCGAAGCTGCCGCGCGATGGCGTCCGCCGGCCGCGCTCCGCTTCGACGCCTCGAGCTGCACGTGCGCGGCGCGGCATGCGGGCGCGGGCGCGGGCCGCTCCTCCTGCGGCGCGCTTGGCTGCCGCCCGAGCCCTGGGCTGCGCTCCTCGTCGTCCACGGCTACGCCGAGCACAGCGGGCGCTACGAGGAGCTCGGCGCCTGGTTCGGCGCGCGCGGCCTCGCGGTCCACGCCTACGACCAGCGCGGCCACGGGCGCTCCGAGGGCGTGCGCTGCCACGTGGACCGCTTCAGCGAGTATCTCGACGACCTCGACGGCGTCCTGGCCCGCGTGCGCGACGAGCACCCGCTGCTCCCGGTGCTGCTCCTGGGACACAGCATGGGCGGCCTCGTCGTGATCTCCTTCCTGGCCGAGCGGCGCCCGCCGGTGGCCGCGGCCGTGACCTCCGGGGCGCTCCTCGCGCTCGGGCCTGACGTCTCGCGCGTGCGCGCCCTCGCCGCGCGCGGGCTCCGCCGCCTCGTCCCTCGGCTCGCGCTCGGGAGCGGCCTCGACCCGCGCGGGCTCTCGCGCGACCCGGACGTCGTGCGCCGCTACGTCGAGGATCCGCTCGTGCACCGGACCATGACCGCGGGGCTCGGCGCGGCGATCCTCGAGACGGTGCCGCGCACGGCCGAGCGGGCGTTCGACGTGCAGGTTCCGATGCTCCTCCTCCACGGCGCCGACGATCCGATGTGCCCGGCGGCCGGGAGCGCCGCCTTCCACGGGCGCCTGCGCGTCCCGGGCTCGGCGTTCAAGAGCTATCCCGCGCTGCGCCACGAGATCTTCAACGAGCCCGAGCGCGAGCAGATCTTCGAGGACGTGCGGGCCTGGATCGAGCAGACGCTGCGCCGGGAGACGGAGGGCGTCCGGGCCGGAGCCGCTGGCGTCGGCGCGGGCGGGACGCTCGCATGAGCGACGACGGCCTCACCCATCTCGACGCGCAAGGCCGCGCGCGCATGGTGGACGTCGGCGCGAAGCCGGTCACCGAGCGCGTCTGCGTCGCGCGCGGGACGCTCCGCATGCGCCGCGAGACGCTCGAGCGGCTCGTCGCCGGCCGCATGCCGAAGGGCGACGTCCTCGCGACCGCGCGGATCGCAGGCATCCAGGCGGCGAAGCGGACCCCCGAGTGGATCCCGCTCGCCCACGCGATCCCCCTGGACGCGGTCGAGATCGCGTTCGAGCCGGGCGCCCCGGAGGGCGGCGCTGCGCGGCTCGGCGTCGAGGCCCGTGTGCGCGCCCACGCCCGGACGGGCGTCGAGATGGAGGCCCTGGTCGCCGTGGCCGCGGCCGCTCTCACCGTCTACGACATGTGCAAGGCCGTCGACCGCGGGATGGCGCTGGAGCGCGTCGAGCTGGTCGAGAAGCGCGGCGGGAAGAGCGGCGTCTGGCACCGAGGCGACGACGAGCCCGGCCCGCCGCCCTAAGCCCGCGTTCATGCCCGCTAGAATTGAATAGAGGGACCCGACCGAGCGACCAATCCCCAGGGCTCCGTAGCGCCCGCGGTGGCGCCCGCGGGGAGGACCGAAACCCGGCCGTTGGCGCCGGTGTCGCAGCGGGGCGTGGCATCCGTGACCCAACCCGTGTGGAAGCAGCTGCCCGCGCTCTCCGGGACCGCCGTCGATGCCGGCGCGGTGGACCCGGATCGCGAGCTGGTCGATCGCTGGCAGAGCGGCGACGCCGCCGCCTTCGAGGCCCTCGTGCGCCGCCACCAGCGGAGGGTCTACGGGCTCCTCCTGCGCATGCTCGGCAACGTGCAGGAGGCCGAGGACGTCGCGCAGGAGACGTTCCTCAACCTCCACCGCCACGGCCACCGCTTCCGCAGCCAGTCGCGCTTCTCCACCTTCCTCTACCGCGTCGCCGTCAACGCGGCGCTGAACCGGCGGCGCAGCCTCGGGCGCCGGCGCGCCCGGCGCGAGGCGCTCGAGCGCCGCCAGCAGGCCGGAGAGGATCTTCCGAGCTCGCCGCGTTGCCCGGAGGCGGCCGCCGTCGGAGGTCAGATCCAGGCGCGGGTCCAGGCCGCCATCGCGGTGCTTCCGCCGCACCTGCGCGTGCCGCTCGTCCTCTTCGACATCGAAGGTCTCTCGTACGCCGAGGTGGCCGCGGTGCTGCGAGTGGCCGAAGGCACGGTGAAGTCGCGCATCCACCGCGCGCGCCAGGCGCTGCGCGAGCGGCTGCGCGGCGCGGTGGAGAGCGCCGAGGACGGCGCGGGAGACGACGCGCGATGAGGCACGCGGACGCGCGCTCGAGGCTGAGCGAGTACCTCGAGGGAGACCTCTCCGAGCGCGACGAGGCGCGCGTGCGCGATCACTTGCACCGCTGCGCGGAGTGCCGCGCCGAGCTGCGCGAGCTGCGCGTCGTCGTGGCGGCGCTGCGCGAGCTGCCGCCCGCCGAGCCGCCGGGAGATCTCGCCGCCCAGGTGCGCGCGCGGCTCCTCGCGGGCGAGGGGCGCTCGCTGCGGACGCGCGTCGCACCCTGGCTCGAGCGCCTCTCCATCGCATGGGTGCCGCCCGTGGCCGCGGCGATCGGGATCGGTGCCATCGCGTGGCTGGAGCCGCAAGGTCCGGCCTCGGACCCGCGGCGCCCGGTCTTCCCGCGGGCCGCCGTGGCGCAGCTCGCGTCGCCCACCCCGGCGCCTGCGCCCGCGGCTGCGGCTGCGCCGCCCGGCGCCGGCGCGCTCCCCTCGATCACGAGCTGTCTCGAAGGCGCGCCGGCGGGCGACGCGAGCGCGGATGCCTGCGCCCGCTGGTACTCGTGGTTCGTCGCCATGGCGCTCGAGGACACGCGGGGCTTCGTGCACGAGGTGGAGCGGCTCCCGGTCGGCGCGCGCGACCCGTGGCTGCGGCGCGTCTCCGAGTTCGCGCGCCGCTCGGGGTCGGCGCCGCTCGTCGGCCAGGAGCTGCGCAAGTCGCGCGACCCGCGCGCGGCCGTCATCGCGAGCCGCTTCGAGCAGGGCGCCCCCGTGCGCCGGGTGGGCTGGGCCGGGCGTTGATCCCGTGCGCGAAGCGGGTGTAGGCTCCGCGCTCCACCCCGTCGAGAGGACCTCGTGCGCCCGGTCCCCCCGCTCCTCCTCGCCGTCCTGCTCCTCGGCGGCGCGTTCGCCGCGCACGCCGCGCCGAACGTGGTCCGCCTGATCCCCGACGAGCGCGCGAGCTGGCGCGCCGCGAACCTCTTCGGCTTCCTGCGCCCCGGCCACAACTACGGCGAGCGCTACATCGACGTCACGACCACGCCCCCGAACGCGACGCTCGACCTGTTCTACGTGCGCTCGAACTTCCAGAAACGCTACGAGCAGGCGACCGCGCCGGTGCGCGTGCAGCTCCCGAAGCGATCCGAGGCGGGTCCGCGGGACGCCGTGAACATCCGCGCCTTCCTGGACGGCCACCGACAGCGCGAAGCGTCGGTCCGCGTGTCGTCGGGCGAGAGCAAGGTCCACATCGAGCTCGAGCCGCTGCCCAACCGGCTCGAGGCGGCCGCGCACACGTACCTCGCCGGGCGCGCGGCGCTCACCTTCCTCACGAAGGAGGCGCCGACGGTGCGCGTGCAGGAGCAGGAGCGCGGCTTCCGCGTGATCCTCTCCGAGACCGCGCTGCGCCCCGAGCTCGACCTCGCCGGGCTCGGCAGCCCCTTGGTCGACGAGGTGGAGGCGCTCCAGTTGGGCGAGGACCTGCTCGTGCGGGTGTCGCTGCCCGACGGCGTCGCGGTCGGGCGCGACGCGCCCTGGCAGCTGCGCGCCCGGCAGTCGCGCGACGAGCTGCGCGACCTGTACGCCTACGTCGTCGAGGTCGTGCCGCGGGACGGCGGCGCGGCCGCCGTCGCGCGCGCGCGCGGTGCGCTCGCCGCGATCGGCTCCGCGGACGTCGCGGGCTGCGCCGCGCGCTACGACGCCGCGCTGCGCGAAGGCCTCGACCCGGCCGCGCTCGCCCGCGCCATCGCTCCGCGCGGCACGTTCACCGACCCGTACCTGCGCGCCGCGATGAAGCGTCTCGGCGAGGTGTCGGGCGGCCGGATCGCCCTCCTCGACGGCTCGAGCTTCGACCCGGCGAGCCCGATCGAGCTCGCCGCGGCGCTCAGCCAGGGCGCCGAGGCGGTCGGCTACCTCGCGCTCCTGCGCAGCTTCGTCGCCCGGATCGAGAGCCCCGAGCAGCAGCGCGCGACGCTGCGCGGGCTCGTCGCCCCGGAGATCGAGCCGGCGCGCTTCGACGCAATCGTGGAGGCCGCCGAGCGCGCCGAGCGCCAGTGCTACGCCTCGCGCTGACGCGCGAGCGCTCGCCCCGCCGGTCCCGGCGGAGATCCCGTGAGACGATCCCCCCTCGCGACGCCCGCCGCGGGCGTCCGACCCGACGCGCCGCGCGAGCGGCTCGAGGAGCTCGGCGCCGAGTCGCTCTCGGACGCCGAGCTGGTGGCGCTCCTCCTGCGCACCGGGTCGGGCCGCCGCCCCGCGCGCGAGGTCGCCCACGCGCTCGTCGAGCGCGCGGGCGGGCTGCGGGGCCTCGCCCGCGCGGCGCCCGCCGAGCTCCGCGGCGAGCGGGGCGTCGGGGCCGCGAAGGCGGCGACCCTCGCCGCCGCCTTCGAGCTCGCGCGGCGTCTCGCCAGCGGCCGGCTGCGGCCGGGCGATGCGATCCGCAGCCCTGCGGACGTGCACCGTCACTTCTACCCGCGCCTGCGCGACGCGCCGCACGAGCGATTCCTCGTGGTCCTCTTGGATGGGCGCCACCGCGTGATCCGCTCGGTCCTGACCTCCGTCGGCACGCTGACCGCGAGCCTCGTGCACCCGCGCGAGGTGTTCGGGCCGGCGCTGCGCGAGCCGGCCGCGGCCATCGTGGTCGTTCACAACCACCCGAGCGGAGACCCGACGCCCAGCCGCGAGGACCGGGACGTCACGGCGCGCCTGGCCGCCGCGGGCGAGCTCCTCGGCATCCCGGTCGTGGACCACGTCGTGGTGGCGGAGCAGGGCTTCGTGAGCCTGCGCGAGGCCGGGGCGTTCGCCCCGGCGGGGCCGCCTCAGGTGCCGCGTCCGTCCGGACGATGACGGAGGGGGTCCCTGTGGGGGCCGGAGTCTCGCGAATGGGATCGATCGAAGACGCGCAGGCGAACTCGGACGTCCGCACGGTCGTGGAGAGGCGCCGCTCGGCGCGCGCGCCGATCGTGGTGCGCATCGAGTACGCGACGGTCGACGCGCTCTTCTCCGAGTTCACGCGCAACGTGAACGAGGGGGGCGTCTTCATCGAGACCGACGCGCCGGCCCCGCTCGACTCCGCCGTGCACCTGCGCTTCCGCCTGCCCGGGACGCGCGAGCCCGTGCGCGTCGCGGGCCGCGTCGCCTGGATCTCGCGCGACGCGAGCGGAAAGCCCAACGGCATGGGGATCGAGTTCGAGAACCTCGCCGCGAAGGACCGCGCGCGCATCAATCAGCTCGTCGCGGGCCTCCGCAGCGCCGGCCCGGGAAGCGGTGGGGACGGCGGCGGCTTCGAGAACGAGACCGAGTGAGCCGAATCGCGGCGGCCGGGTTCCATCCGAGCCCGTGATCTCGCCCCGCGACGCGGCGCGCCCCGCGGAGCCGTGCCACTCGTCCCGTCCGATCCCGACGTCGCGCGCCCGTCCCCGCTTCGCGGCGGCCGTTCGCCGTTCCCGGGCCCGCTCGCCCGCTCCGCGGGGGCCGACGCGCGCGTTTCGTCCGCGGGACCCGCGCTAGAACGGGATGTCGTCGCTCGGGGCGGGCGGTTCCTCGGCGCCGCCGAAGCCGCCCTCGCGCGGCCCGCCGCCGGGCGTGCCCGGAGCGCCGGCGCCGCGCGGGCCGCCGAGGAACTGGACGGTCTGCGCGACGACCTCGGTCGTGCGCCGCTTCTGGCCGTCCTTGTCCTCCCACTCGCGCGTCTGGAGCCGGCCCTCGACGTAGACGCTGCGCCCCTTCGCGAGGTACTGCGTGCACAGCTCCGCGGTCTTGCCCCAGACCACGATGCGGTGCCACTCGGTGCGCTCCTCGCGCTTTCCCTCCCGCGTCGTGAACGACTCCGTCGTCGCGAGCGTGAAGTTCGCGACGGCCTGCCCGCCCTGCGTGTAGCGAATCTCGGGATCGCGGCCGAGGTTGCCGATCAGGATGACCTTGTTGACGCCTGCCATGGGGGATCTCCGTCGAGGGAGGGGCGAGTCGCGGCATGATCTCCCGCCCGGGAGGCAGCGTCAAGCGCGGACTTGCCCGCCGGGCGGGCAGACGTAGCATCGCGGCGTTGATCTACGTCGTCCGCTACGTCCTGGTGGCCATCTACACGGTGGTGTGGGGCGTGCCGGCGTGCCTCGTCGGCCTCGTCGACCGCAGCGGCGAGGCCGTGCTCTGGATCGGCCGTCAGTGGATCCGCTGGATCTTCGCCACGTGCGGGATCACCGTGGAGGCGGAAGGCCTCGAGAACGTGGACGCGCGGCGCGCCCACGTGTTCATGAGCAACCACCAGAGCGTCCTCGACATCGGCGCGATCGTGGCGACGCTCCCCGTCTCCTGGCGCTTCGTGGCGAAACGGGAGCTCACGTGGATCCCCTTGTTCGGCTGGGCGCTCCGGCTGGGCGGGCACGTGATCATCGACCGCGGACGGCGCGAGCGCGCCGTCGCGAGCCTGCAGCGCGCGGCGCGGCGCATCCGCGCCGGGACGAGCGTGATCATCTTTCCGGAGGGGACGCGCAGCGAGACGGGCGTGATGCGTCCCTTCAAGAGCGGGGGCTTCCACCTCGCGATCGAGGCGCAGGCCCCGATCCTGCCGATCACCGTCTCGGGCTCGCACCGGCTCACGCCGAAGCGCTCGCTGCGCGTCGAGAGCGGGCACATGAAGGTCGTGTACGGAAAGCCGATCGAGACGCGCGGCCTTCCGCTCGAGGAGCGCGAAGCGCTGAAGGAGCGCGTGCGCGCCGCGATCGAGGCCGGCTACGACCGCGCGCTGCAGAGCGGCTGAAGGACGCGGTCGGCGCGCCGGGAGCGTCCCCGGCGCGCCCGGCCGGCCTGTGGCTTGACGCCCCGTTCGCGCCGCCGGTACCCTCGCCTCGTTGCCCGTCCCGGGGGGTGAAGGGACGTGGGTTCCGCCCGACGCCGTACGCGCGAGTCGCGGCCGGCCACCGATCGCCGCCGACGTCTGCTGCGCGAAGCGTCCGGGCTCGCAGCGCTCGGGCTCGCGCTCATCGCCGGCATTGCGCTCGCGAGCCACGAGCCGGCCGATCCCGCGTTCCGGCTCGGTCCCGTGCGCAACGCGGCCGGGCCGCTCGGCGCGACGCTCGCCGCCGTGCTGCGCGACGCCTTCGGCGTGAGCGCCTTCGTCGCGGTGCCCGCGCTCGGCTTCGTCGGCGCCCGGCTCCTCGTCGGCGCGCGCGGCCCGCGCCTCCCCGCGCGCTTCTGGGCTGCGACGGCGCTCCTCGTCGCGGTGCTCGCCACGCTGCCCGCGCTCCTCGCGCACCTCGCGCCCGCGCGCTTCGACGGCGCCGACGGCGGCGAGCTCGGCGGGCTGCTCGCCTCCGCCGAGGGCGCGCTGCTCCACGCGTGGGGCGCGCTCGCGCTGAACGTCCTGCTCCTCGTCGTGGCGTCGCTCGGCGTCCTCGGCGTCGCGCCCGGCGCCGCGCTCGCCGCGGCGGGCGCAGGGGCGAGCGCCGTCGGACGCCTCGCGGCGTGGGGCCTCGGCGCGACCGCGCGCGGCGCCGGGGCCGCGCTCGACGCGGCCGCGAACGCCGCGGGCGGCGCGCTCGAAGGCGTCGCGATCTGGTGGCGCCGGCGCGCCCGCCGCGCGCGCGTCGCGCGCCTGCGGCCCGAGCCCGCGGCCGAAGCCGACGTCGCCGAGGCGCCTCTGCCCGCGCCGCGCGGCGCCGCCGACGAGCCGCCCGAGGCCGCCCGCGCGCCTGCCCGCCGGCGCGGCGCGCCCGACATCGTCGACCACCGCCGCGCGAAGCCGGCCGAGCCCGAGCAGGAGGAGTTCACCTTCGCCGAAGGCGGAGGCGGCGGCCCCTACCAGCTCCCGGACGTCGACCTCTTCCAGCGCCCGCCGGACGGCGGCCGCGGCTACGACCGCGACAGCCTCATCATGAACTCGCGCATCCTGGAGAAGAAGCTCCAGGACTTCGGCGTCGCCGGGCGCGTCGTGACGGTCCACCCGGGACCCGTCATCACGATGTACGAGTACGAGCCCGCGCCGGGGGTGAAGGTCAACCGCATCACGAACCTCGCGGACGACCTCGCCCTCGCGCTGCGCGCGCTCTCGATCCGCATCATCGCGCCGATCCCGGGGAAGTCGGTCGTCGGCATCGAGGTCCCGAACCCCGAGCGGGAGGTGGTCTACATCCGCGACCTCCTCGAGGCGAAGAGCTTCCGCGCGCATCCCTCGCGGCTCACGCTCGCGCTCGGGAAGGACATCTTCGGCCACCCCGTGGAGGCCGACCTCGCGCAGATGCCGCACCTGCTCGTCGCGGGCGCGACGGGCACGGGGAAGAGCGTGTTCCTGAACTCGCTCCTGTGCTCGATCCTCGTGCGCGCGACGCCGGACGAGGTGAAGCTCCTCCTCGTCGACCCGAAGCTGCTCGAGCTCTCCGTCTACGAGGGCATCCCGCACCTCGTCGCCGACGTCGTCACCAACCCGAAGCGCGCGGCCGCGGCGCTCCAGGGCGTCGTGCGCAAGATGGAGGAGCGCTACCAGATGATGGCCGCGCTCGGCGTGCGCAACATCGCGCAGTTCAACGAGCGCGTGGAGAAGGCCCTCGCCGACGGCAAGCGCACGTTCCGCCTGCGCCCGAAGCCGGGCGACGCGGAGGGCGCGGAGGTCCCCTACCAGCGGATCCCGTACATCGTCGTCGTGATCGACGAGCTCGCGGACCTCATGGTCGTATGCGCGCGCGACGTCGAGGAGTCGCTCCAGCGCCTCGCCCAGATGGCGCGCGCGTCGGGCATCCACCTCGTGCTGGCCACGCAGCGCCCGAGCGTCGACGTCCTCACCGGGATCATCAAGGCGAACTTCCCGGCGCGCATCTCGTTCCAGGTGTCGTCGCGCACCGACTCGCGCACGATCCTCGACACGGGCGGCGCCGAGCACCTGCTCGGCCAGGGCGACATGCTGTTCCTCCCGCCCGGCACCTCGAAGCTCCAGCGCCTGCACGGCCCCTACGTCTCGGAGCGCGAGGTGGCGGCGCTCGTCGAGGCGCTCCGCAAGCAGGGCAGCCCGCAGTTCGACGAAGCGCTCGTGCGCCTTCCCGAGGAGGGCGAAGCGCGCGAGGACGACGAGGCGGACACGGACGAGCTCTACGGGCGCGCCATCGAGATCGTGGCCGAGACGCGCAACGCCTCGATCTCGTACCTCCAGCGCCGGCTCAAGGTCGGCTACAACCGAGCGGCCCGCATGATCGAGCGCATGGAGCGCGAGGGGCTGGTGGGGCCGCAGGACGGCCCGAAGGGGCGCGAGGTGTTCGTGCGGCCGCTCGGGGGCGGGGAGGAAGGATGAGGCGGGGGGCGACGCCGGTGGGGCGCACGGGAAGGCGCCGCGTGCGTCCCCGCGCGTCGGAGCGGGCGCCGCGGCGCGCGCTCCTCGGTGCGGTCCTCGGCGCGCTGGGCGCGGCGCTCGCCGCCGCGCCGGCGGCCGCGCAGCCCGCGCCCGGGGCCGCGGGCGCGCCGGGCGGCGGCCTGGGCTGTGCGCCCGCCGTCGCGGCGAAGGTGCAGGAGCGCTACGACGGGCTGCGCTCGCTGCGCGCGCGCTTCGAGCAGAGCGGCCGGAACGCGGCGTTCGGCGAGGCGGGGTCGGAGGCGGCGGCGGCGCGCGGGCGCGTCGAGTTCGCGAAGCCCGGGCGCATGCGCTGGGAGTACGAGGCGCCGGAGCCGAGCCTCGTCGTGAGCGACGGGAAGACGCTCTGGATCTACGACCCGAAGGCCAAGGAGGCGCAGGTGCTCTCGGTCGAGCAGGGCTTCCTCTCCGCGGCCGCCATGCAGTTCCTGCTCGGCGAGGGGAAGCTGCTCGAGAGCTTCGACGCGAAGGCCCGCCGCTGCGACCCCGAGCGCGCCGAGCTGGAGCTGCGGCCGCGCGCGGAGTCGTCGTACGAGCGGATCGACCTGGTCGTGGACCCGAAGAGCGGATGGATCCGCGAGACCACCGTGCTCGATCTCCTCGGGAACGAGACGCGCGTCCGCTTCCAGGACATCGAGGTGGGAGGCGCCCCGGACGAGGCGCGCTTCCGCTTCGAGCCCGGGCCGGACGACCGCGTCCTCGTCGTCGAGAAGGAGCCGCGATGACGGAGCCCCGGACCCGCGATGTCGCATCCGGCTTCCCAAATCGGGAAGAGGCGTTCCACGCCGCGCGGGGGTGCCGCAAAGTTCGGCGGAGTGACCGATTGCGGCGCGCGGGCGACGGTTCGCCGTCGTCGCTGTCGGGAACGCGGCGATCGCGCGCCGCGCTCGCACCGCGAGGCGGCACCACGCCCGCAGCTCCGTCCCGGAAGCGCGCGCGGCGTAGGCCCTTCGCCGGTCCGGCCGCGGCGCCCCCGGCGGGCCTGCGGGGAGCCGTGGCCGCGCGCGTGCTGAAACGCGTTCTGGTTGACACGAAGAGGCCAGTTGATATCTTCGGGCCGACGGAAAAGAACGCAATTTCGAGAGCTTTTCCGCTCTGTTACAGGTTCAGGACCCGCGTGTCGGCCGCCGCCTTCGCCTGCCCGGAACGCCCCTCGCGAGCCGGGCGCGCTGCGCGCCGCGAGGTGATTTCGGGGGCGAGGGCGCGTCCCCTCGCGCTTCCCGCTGCGAGGCGAAGATCGGCTTCGCAAGGCGTCGAGACGTTCCACCTCGTGCGCGCGCGGCTTCGCGGCATGCGCCTTGCACGTTTGCGCCTGCAAGGCGTCGCGCCGCACGGGCGCGGCGGCCGAGCGGGGAGAGGTGGTCATGAGCGAGTACGACTCGGGTTCGGGGCGCCGAGGCTTCGTGCGCGACGTCATGCGTCGCATCTCCTCGAGCGGGCTCGGTCCCGATGACATCGACGCGGAGCGCGAGCGCACCATGAGCCGTTCCCTGCAGGAAGAGATCGAGGACCTCCGCGAGGCCATGCGCTTCTTCGGCGGCGACTCCGCCGAGTTCCGCCGCAGGCTCGACCGCGTGCTCGCCGAGTACGAGGCCCTGCGCCGGCGCTACCAGCTCACGCGCGACCAGCTCACGGACGCGGAGCGTCAGAACGAGAAGCTCGTCCACACCCTGCAGGAGGCGAAGCAGCAGATCGAGCTCCTCAAGGAGGAGGTCGACAAGCTCTGCGCGCCGCCGAACACGTACGGCGTCTTCATCCGCGCCAACAAGGACGGCACGGCGGAGATCACGGTCGACGGCAAGGCGATGCGCGTGAACGTGCACCCGAACGTCGACCCCTTCCGGCTCGAGGAAGGCCAGCTGTGCGTGCTGAACGAAGCGTTCAACGTGGTCGAGCCGGCGGGCTTCACGAGCCGCGGCGAGATCGCGACGATCGTCGAGCTGCTCGGCGACAACCGCGCGATCGTGCTGGGGCACACCGACGACGAGCGCGTGGTCACCCTCTCGGGCCCGCTCGGCCGCGAGTCCCTGAAGGCGGGCGACGCGATCCTATTCGACACGCGGACCCAGTACGCGTTCGAGAAGATGCCGAAGTCCGCGGTCGAGGAGGTGGCGCTCGAGGAGATCCCGAACGTCACGTACGAGGACATCGGCGGCCTCGACGAGCAGGTCGAGATCCTGCGCGACGCGATCGAGCTGCCCTACATGTACCCGGAGATCTTCGCCGAGCACAAGCTGACGCCCCCGAAGGGGATCCTGCTCTACGGCCCGCCGGGCTGCGGCAAGACGCTCATCGCGAAGGCCGTGGCGAACAGCCTGGCGAAGAGCATCGAGCGGCGCACCGGCCGCGAGACGTCCGCCTACTTCCTCAACGTGAAGGGGCCGGAGCTCCTCAACAAGTACGTCGGCGAGACCGAGCACAAGATCCGCGAGGTGTTCAAACGCGCACGCGAGAAGGCGCGCGAGGACGTCCCGGTGGTGATCTTCTTCGACGAGATGGACTCGCTCTTCCGGATGCGCGGATCCGGCATCTCCTCCGACATGGAGGCCACGGTGGTGGCGCAGTTCCTGTCGGAGATCGACGGCGTCGAGTCGCTGAAGAACGTGATCGTGATCGGCGCCAGCAACCGCCAGGACCTGATCGACCCGGCGGTGCTGCGCCCCGGCCGCCTCGACCTCAAGGTGAAGGTCAACCGGCCCGACGCGGCGGCGGCTCACGACATCTTCACCAAGTACCTGACGTCGGACCTCCCGTTCCACAAGGACATCGAGGCCCGCTTCGGCAGCGACCCGGCCAAGATCGTGAACGGTCTCATCGCGGCGACGATCGACGGCATGTACTCGACCAGCGACGAGAACAAGTTCCTCGAGGTCACCTACGCGAAGGGCGAGCGCGAGATCTTCTACTTCAAGGACTTCGCGAGCGGCGCGATGATCGAGAACATCGTGGCGCGCGCGAAGAAGAAGGCCGTGAAGCGCCTGATCGAGACCCGCGAGCGCGGCATTCGCCTCGAGGACCTGCAGGAGGCCGTGCGGGAGGAGTTCAAGGAGAACGAGGACCTTCCCAACACCACGAACCCCGACGACTGGGCCCGCATCTCCGGTCGCAAGGGAGAGCGCATCATCAACGTGCGCACGCTGATCACGGGAATCAGCCGCAAGGAACGGTCGATCGAGAACGTCGATTCGGGTCAGTACCTCTGAAGCGGAGGGCCCGGGACCGTGCGGAGAGGCGATGGCGATTCCCAAGGTGATGGGAACGGAGATCGAGTACGGCATCACGATCCAGAACGACCGTGATTTCGACCCGATCTCGAGCTGCGTCCTGCTCGTCAACGCGTACCGGGAAGACCACACCGGCTCCATCCTCTGGGACTACGACCAGGAGAACCCGCTCGCCGACGCGCGGGGGTTCCAGGTCGACGGCGAGAAGTACACGCCGAACCAGCAGGAGAACATCGCGCGCAACAAGACCCTCGTGAACGGCGCGCGCTACTACGTCGACCACGCCCATCCCGAGTACTCGTGCCCCGAGGTGACGAATCCGCGCGACCTCGTGATCCACGAGCGCGCCGGCGAGCGCATCGTCGAGCTCTCGCGCCGCGAGGCGAACGCGCTGCTGCCCGCCGGCACGCAGATGCTGATCTACAAGAACAACAGCGACCGCAAGGGCAACAGCTACGGCTGCCACGAGAACTACTTGATGGACCGCAGGACGTCCTTCAAGCAGATCGTGGAGCACCTGATGCCGTTCTTCGTGACGCGCCAGGTGTACACGGGCGCCGGCAAGGTCGGGACCGAGAACCGCGCGCACCCGTGCGACTACCAGCTCTCCCAGCGGGCCGACTTCTTCGAGACCGAGGTGGCGCTGGACACGATGGTGAAGCGCCCCATCATCAACACCCGCGACGAGCCGCACGCCGACCGCGAGAAGTACCGCCGGCTGCACGTGATCGTGGGCGACTCCAACATGGCGGAGCCCACGATCTACCTCCGCAACGGCGCCACGGCGATCGTGCTCGCGATGATCGAGGACGGCGCGATCGACCGCGACTTCACCCTGCGGGACCCGGTGCGCGCGATCAAGGAGGTCTCCCACGACCGCTCGCTGCGCCAGCAGGTGGAGCTCGCCAGCGGGAAGCGGATGACCGCGGTGCAGATGCAGCGGGAGTACCTCGACCTCGCGCTGCGCTACGACGCCGCCGCGCTCGGGTCGTGGGCGCCGGACGTGCTCGCCCGCTGGGGTGCGGTGCTCGAGGCCCTCGAGCGCGAGCCGCGCGACCTCGCCGCCTCGATCGACTGGGTGGCGAAGCTCGTCATGATCGAGAACTTCATGGAGCGCAAGGGGCTCGACTGGCGCTCGCCGCAGGTCCAGATGCTGGACCTCCAGTACCACGACCTCCGGCCGGAGAAGGGTCTGTACTATCTTCTGGAGCGCCAGGGCAAGATGGAGCGCCTGGCGAGCGACGAGGAGATCAAGGACGCGGTGACGCACCCGCCCGAGGACACGCGCGCCTACTTCCGCGGCCGCTGCCTGCGCAAGTACGGCGACGAGGTCTTCGGCGTGAACTGGGACTCGATCTCGTTCGGCTTCGGCGACGAGCCGATCAAGCGGGTGATGATGGCCGAGCCCTTGAAGGGCACGAAGTCCCACGTGGAAGAACTGCTCGCGAGCTCGCGCAACGCGGCCGAGCTCGTGAAGAACCTTCGCGCGTAGCGAAGGGAGGTAGGACCATGGCCGAGACGACCCAGAAGCAGAAGCCTCGCGGCGGCGACGGCGGCGACGGCGCCGCACCCGCCAAGGACGGCGTCCAGAAGATGGCCAAGAAGGGCGAGGCCCTGAAGGAAGAGATGGACGCCCTCGTGGACGAGATCGACGAGGTCCTCGAGGAGAACGCCGAGGAGTTCGTCAAGAACTACGTCCAGCGGGGCGGCGAGTAGGCGCGGCGCGCCGCTCGCCCACTCCGGCGCAAGCAGGGGGGATCCTTGCGCTTTCGCTTCTTCGACGGCTACCAGGGCTCGAGCTTCGCCGAGCTGCTGGCCAGCCAGTTCCCGCACCTGGTGCCCGACTTCCGCGGGCTCCAGGCGGGCGGGACGATCCCGAGCGCGCACGGCACGACCGTGATCGGTTTGCGCTGGGCCGACGGCGTGCTGGTGGCCGGCGACCGCATGGCGACCATGAACTTCATGGTGGCGTCGCGCGACCTCCAGAAGGTGTACGCGACCGACGCCTGGTCGCTCATGGCGATCGCAGGCGCGGCCGGCCCCGCGATCGAGATGGCGCGCCTCCTGCGCGTTCAGTTCGAGCACTACGAGAAGATCGAGGGCCAGCCCCTCGAGCTCGAGGGCAAGGCCAACACGCTCTCGGGCCTGATCAAGCAGAACCTGCCGGCCGCCATGCAGGGCCTCGTCGTCGTGCCGATCTTCGCGGGCTACGACCGCCGCCGCCGCATGGGGCGCGTGTGGAAGTACGAGGTCACCGGCGGCCGCTACGAGGAGCAGGAGTACGACAGCGTGGGATCGGGCTCGCTCTTCGCCCGCGAGTCGCTCAAGAAGCGCTGGCGCGCGGACGCGAGCCGCGAAGACGCGATCGCCATGACCGTGGAGGCCCTGACCGACGCCGCCGACGAGGACCGCGGCACCGGGGGTGTCGACACGGTCCGCGGGATCTATCCCACCGTCAAGCTCTGCACGGCGAGGGGCGTCGAGGAGGTGGAGGACGCCGAGATCGCGCGTGCGTACGAGTTGCTGATCGGGCGCCGCCGCTCCGGGGCCGCCTAGCAATGGTGATGCCGTTCTACGTCTCGCCGGAGCAGATGACGCAGGACAAGGCGGAGTTCGCCCGCAAGGGGATCGCCCGCGGAAAGTCCCTCGTCACGCTCGAGTACGACGGAGGCATCGCGCTCGTCGCCGAGAACCCCTACGACCTCACGAAGATCGGCGAGATCTACGACCGCGTCGCCTTCGCCGGGGTCGGGAAGTACAGCGAGTTCGACCGGCTGCGGAAGATCGGCGTCCAATGGGCGGACGTCGAGGGCTACCGGTTCAGCCGCGAAGACGTGCGCGGCAAGGCGCTCGCCGGGCTCTACTCGCAGCTCATCGGCGACGAGTTCATCCGCTCGCTCAAGCCGCTCGAGGTCGAGATCGTGGTGGCGGAGGTCGGCGACGACAGCCTCGCCGGGCACGAGGGCAACTCGATCTACAAGATCCAGTTCGACGGCGCGATCGTGGACCTCGCGCGCTTCTGCGTGATCGGGGGCAGCGCCGACCAGATCCAGCGCCACCTCGAGGCGCTCTATCGCCCCGGGCTCTCGCAGGCCGACGCGGTGCGGCTCGGCCGCGACGTCCTGCAGCGCGCCGAGAACGGGGCGCCGGAGCTGCCCGCCGAGAACCTCGAGGTGTGCGTCCTCGAGCGCCGCCGTCCCGGGCGCAAGTTCCGCCGCCTCGACACCGACGAGATCCGCGCCCTGCTGTGACGCCGTCCTCACGGCAGGCCCGCTCCCCCCGGGTGGGCCCGCGGCGTGCATACGTCTCCTGCTAGGGGCGTGGCTGGCCGATGAGCTACGTTGGGTTCTGGGGGCGGGAGCTCGTGCAGAAGCGCATCTTCGGCGTCGAGACCGAGTACGGCATCATCTTCACGCCCGACGGGCGCAAGACGCTGCCGGTCGAGAAGGCGATCCGCTTCCTGTTCGAGAAGCTGATCACCACCGAGCACTTCCTCAACGTCTTCCTCGAGAACGGCGCGCGTTTCTACCAGGACACGGGCTGCCATCCCGAGTACGCGACCCCCGAGTGCGCCTCGCCGCGGCAGCTGATCGTCTACGACAAGGCGGGCGAGCGGATCCTCGAAGACCTCCAGAGCTACGCGGAGGAGAAGATCCGCGAGGAGCGGATCTCCGGGAAGCTCTCCATCTTCAAGAACAACACCGATTTCGTCGGGAACAGCTACGGCTGCCACGAGAACTACCTCGTGGACCGCGACGTCGATTTCTACTACCTGGCCGAGCAGTTGATCCCGTTCCTCGTCACGCGTCAGATCTACACGGGGGCGGGCAAGGTCTTCCAGACCCAGGACGGGGTCCACTACTGCGTCAGCCAGCGCGCGCAGCACATCTACCAGAAGATCTCGGGGACCACGACGAACGACCGCTCGATCATCAACACGCGCGACGAGCCCCACGCGGACCGCGAGAAGTACCGGCGACTCCACGTCATCGTGGGCGACTCGAACATGTCGGAGTACACGAACTTCCTGAAGATCGGCTCCTGCGCCGTCGTGCTCCAGATGATCGAGGACAACTACATCAACAAGGACTTCACCCTGCGCAACCCGGTGAAGGCCATCAAGGACATCTCGTACGACACGAGCTGCAAGCGCAAGCTCCGGCTCGACAACGGGCGCGAGTACTCGCCGATCGAGATCCAGCGCGAGTACTGCGAGATGGCTCAGAAGTACGTCGAGCAGTACCCGGTGAGCGAGGAGCTGCGCCTCGCCGTCGGGATGTGGCAGGAGACGCTCGACGCCCTGGACGAGGATCCGAACCGGCTGTCGCGCAAGGTGGACTGGGTGATCAAGCGCAGCATGATCGAGTCGTTCATCGAGCAGCGGGGCACCCGCTGGAGCGACTCGCGCGTGTTCATGCTGGACCTCCAGTACCACGACATCCGCGTGAACCGCGGCCTCTACTACCTCCTCGAGCGCCGCGGCGCCGTGGATCGCGTCCTCACCGACGACGAGGTGCTGAAGGCGAAGACCGAGCCGCCCCCGGACACGCGCGCGCGCATGCGCGGCGAGTTCATCAAGCTCGCGCGCCAGAACGGCATCCAGTACGACCTCGACTGGTCGAACATCCGGCTCGGCAACCTCCTGAACGTGCGGGTGATCTGCAACAACCCGTTCGAGACCGACACCGAGAAGGTCGCCGAGCTCGTCCGCACGATCCAGAAGACGAACCTGCGCAAGACGAGCCTCTCGAAGCTCGTGATCCAGTCGTGAGCGCAGCCGACGGGCCGCAGCGGCCGCGGCTCGTCGCGGTGCCGGGCGGCCCGGCCGCGGGGGAGGACGGCGCGCGGAGCCCTGAGCCCGCCGCCCCCGCCCCGAGCGCGCCGCGCGCCCCGGCGCGGCCGTGGCTCGCGATCGTCCTCGCCGTCGCCCTCGCGCTCTGCGCGGCGGCGCTCTACGCGCAGGGGCGGGAAGTCAGCGCGCTGCGCGGCCAGCTCGCCCAGGTCGAGGCGCAGCTCGCCCGCGCGGAGGCCCGGCTCGGGGCCTGGCAGCTCTGGGCCGGCGGCGTGCGCGACCGCGCCGCCCGCTTGCGCGCCGAGCTCGGCGGCCTCGAGGCCGCCCTCGCGCAGGATCCCGAGGCCGCGCCCGGGGCCCACCGCGAGCCCGGCGCCCCGCCCGCGTCCGCCGGCGAGCTCCGCCCGGGCCGGTGATCGGGCTCACGCCCCGCCCCGTTTCCCGCGCGCCGCGACACAGTTCGCTCAATCGCTGCGCCCGTCCCGCCGATAGGGAGGTGCGCCTCCGAGCGTCCGGAGGCGGTCCACAGCACCCTCGTCGCGGAGCGCCCGCATGTTCGACCGACTCGCCGGCACCTTCTCGAGCGACCTCGCGATCGACCTCGGCACGGCGAACACGCTGGTGTACGTGCGCGGGAAGGGCCTGATCTGCTCCGAGCCGAGCGTCGTGGCCGTCGCGGACGACCCGACCGGGCGCGGCCAGCGCGTCCTCGCGGTCGGGCACGAGGCGAAGGAGATGCTCGGCCGCACGCCGGCCGGGATCCGCGCCGTGCGCCCGATCAAGGACGGGGTCATCGCCGACTTCGAGGTGACCGAGGCGATGCTCCGCTACTTCATCGAGCGCAGCCACCACCGAAAGCGCCTGGTGCGGCCGCGCATCGTGATCTGCGTGCCGCCCTGCGTGACGAGCGTCGAGAAGCGCGCCGTGCGCGAGTCCGCGCTCTCCGCGGGCGCGCGCGAGGTGTACCTGATCGAGGAGCCGATGGCGGCCGCGATCGGCGCGGGCCTCGACGTGACGGCGGCCACCGGCAACATGGTGGTCGACATCGGCGGCGGCACGACGGACGTCGCCGTGATCTCGCTCTCCGGCATCGTGACCTCGCGCTCGATCCGCTGCGGCGGCGACGCGATGGACGAGGCCATCATCAACTACGTGAAGCGCAAGTACAACATGCTGATCGGCGAGCGCACGGCCGAGAACCTGAAGATGACGATCGCGACCGCGGCGCCCGCCGCGAAGACCGAGACCACCGAGGTGAAGGGCCGCGACCTCGTGGCCGGGATTCCGAAGGTCGTCGTCGCCACGAGCGACGAGATCCGCGAGGCGCTGGTCGAGCCGGTCTCGCAGATCGTGGAGACGGTGCTCCTCGCGCTCGAGCGGACGCCCCCGGAGCTCGCGGCCGACATCGTCGACCGCGGCATCATGCTCGTGGGCGGCGGCTCCATGCTGCGCGGGATCGACGTCGTGCTGCGCCAGGAGACGAAGCTGCCGATCCTGCGCAGCGAGGACCCCTTCACGGCGGTCGTCCACGGGGCGGGCCGCGCGCTCGAGAACCTCGACCTGCTGAAGCGCGTCGCGCTCCAGTAGCCGGCTCACGCGCCGAGGATCTTCACCACCACGCGCTTGCGCCGCTGCCCGTCGAACTCCGCGTAGAAGACCTGCTCCCAGGGCCCGAGGTCGAGCCGCCCCTTCGTGATGGGGAGCACCACCTGGTGGTGCACGAGCGTGCGCTTCAGGTGCGCGTCCGCGTTGTCCTCCCCCGTCGCGTGGTGGCGGTAGTCGCCGCGCGGCGCGAGCTGCTCCAGCCACTCCAGGAGGTCGCGCTTCAGCCCGCTCTCCTCGTCGTTCACCCAGATGCCCGAGGTGATGTGGAGCGCCGAGACCAGGCAGAGCCCCTCGGCGACCTTCGCGGCCGCGACGATCTCCGCGACCCGATCCGTGATGTTGACGAGCGCCTGGCGCTCGGGCGTCTCGAACCAGAGGTAGTCGGTGTGCGCGCGCATGCAGGAAGCAAAGCACCGGCAGGGAGCCGGCGCACGGCCCGCCCCTAGGCGGCGGTGTCGTCGGGCGGGTGGAACTGGCGGGTGAAGGCGCGGTACTTCGCGATCGGGCCGTCGCTCGGGATCAACGCCGGCTGGGAGAGCCTGCGCTTGTGCTCCCAGATCGGGACGTCCTTGCGCACGTCGTCCACGATGGCGGCGAGGAAGCGGTCGATCCACGGAGCGGCCCCTTCGACGGTCGCGCACACCGTGAAGTCGACGGTCTCGGCGTCGACCTGGTTGCTCAGGAGGATCACGCGCGCGTGGATGCCGAGCTCCTGGATGCGCAGGTCCGTCAGCGCGTAGCCGAGGCCGTAGACGAGCGTATCGAAGCGCTGGGCGACGCCGTCCTTCTTGAAGTCGAAGCGCGAGCGCATCACGGGTCCGTCGACGCTCACGTCGAACTCGCTCACGTCGGTGTAGCCGTGCACCGTCGCGAAGTGGCGGCGGTCGACGCCGTTCTCCGCCACCTCGAGCACGTGCCCGCGAATGCGCAGCGTGTGGCTGCGCAGCTCGGACCAGCCTTCCATGGGGAGGTCCGGGATCTCCCACGCGGGCTCGCCGCCGTGCGCGCCGTACCAGACCATCGCGACGCCGTGGACCTCGCGCACCGGCCATGCGCGGGCGCGCGCCCGCATGCCGGGCGCGGGCGTGTCGTCCGCGCCGGCGCAGCGGCCGTCGGGCGCCCAGTGGAGCCCGTGGAACGGGCAGCGCAGCGCCTCGCCCACCACGCGGCCGCCGTGGCCGAGGTGCGCGCCCAGGTGCGGGCAGTGCGCGTCGAGGACGCCGAGGACGCCGCGCTCGGTGCGGAACGCGACGACCTCGCGCCCGCAGACGCGCCGGACGAGCGCCGCACCGGGCGGGAGCTCGCGCGACATCGCGAGGTGGTACCAGCTTTCGGGGAACGCGGGGACGCCCGCGGCCAGCTCGCCGCCCACGAAGCCCATCGGCCCACGCCTCCACGCTGCGCAGCCGGCGGATGATAGGGGCGCCGGCCCGGCGCGGGCTAGTCGGGCGACATCGCCGCCAGGGCGAGCTGCATCGCGAGCTGCGCGTCGCCCTCGAGCTCGAGCTTGCCCGCCATGAAGGCGTTCTGCGGGTCGAGCCGGCCCGCCTGGAGGTCGGCGTAGACGTCGGGGGCGACGCGGATCTCGGTGTCGGGCGGGTCCTTCGGCGCGCCCGGGCCGAAGTGCGTGACCACCGCGAAGCCGTCCTCTCCCTTCACGCGGAAGCGCAGCGTTCCCCGCAGGCCCGCGAGGAGGTCGACGCGCTGCTTCGTGAGCTTGATCTCGCCGGCGAGGCCCGAGAGGCCGCCGAGGAAGCCGAGCGCCGAGTCGCCGGCGTCGCGCACGAGGCGCTCGAAGTCCCGCCGGCTCTGGACGAGGGTCATCACGACCGGGTGGGCGGGGGCGTCGCCCGGCGTGAGGCGGCCGCCGTCCACGTTGAGCACGAAGCGCCCGCCGCCCTCTCCCTCCACCTCGACGACGAGGGTCGCATCCACGCCGCGCATCCCATCGAGGACCCGCTGCGCCGCCTCCACCGCGCGCTCCTGCGCGCGCAGCGCCCGCTCGAACTGCCCCGGAAGCCGCTCGACGAAGTACGTGCGCGGGTCAGGGGGTGCTTCCGTCATCGCGTCCTCCGCGGCCTTGGTAGCGCCGCACGTGCCCGACGTGCTCGGCGTACGTGCGCGAGAACACGTGGGTCCCATCGTTGCGGGAGACGAAGTAGAGCGACTCGGTCGGCGCGGGCCGCGCGACGGCGCGGAGCGCGTCGGCGCCCGGGTTCGCGATCGGCCCCGGAGGCAGCGCCGGGATCCGGTAGGTGTTGTAGGGGTTCGTCTCGTCCTCGAGGTGGGCGCGCGTCAGGTTCCCGTCGAAGCCCTGGATCCCGTAGATCACGGCGGGATCCGTCTCGAGCCGCATGCCGAGCCGCAGCCGGTTCGCGAAGACGCCCGCGATGAGCGGGCGCTCCTGCGGGACGCCGGTCTCCTTCTCGACGAGCGAGGCGAGCGTGACGGCCTGGCGCATCGAGAAGCCGCGCGCGCGAAGCTCCGGCTCGAGCTCCCTCCACACCGCGAGGAACTCCGCGACCAGCGTCCCCACCACCTGCTCCGCCGGCAGCCCGCGCGCGAGGTGGTACGTCTCTGGGAAGAGGTAGCCCTCGAGGCCGGGGCCCTCGACGCCGTACCGAGCCGGGCTCGCGGGGTCGTTCACCACGGCGAGGAACGCCTCCCGGCCCGCGAGCCCCGCCCGGGCCACGCGGTCGGCGATCTCGATGGCCGTGAGGCCCTCCGGGATGGCGACCTCCCACATCTTCACGCGCCCGCTGCGGATCGCGTCGAGGATGGCGGCGGGGGGATCGCTCGCGCGCAGCTCGTACTCGCCGGAGCGGAGCTGGTCCGCCGCGCCCTCCCAGCGGGCGAGCGCCTCGAACACGAACCCGTGGCGGACGAGACCCGCGGCCTCGAGCTCGCGCGCGACACGACGCAGCGTCGCGCCCTCCGGGACCACGAAGAGCGCGGGTGCGGCGTCGCGCGACGCCGGCCCGAGCGCCTCGCGCAGCCAGGCGGCGCCGGCGACGAGCGCGGTCAGGACGCCCGCCGCGATGCACGCGACGGCCCATGCGACCGGGCGCTTCACCCGCTCTCCGCGGCGCGCGCCCCTTCCGCGCGGCGGCGCGCGAGCCAGGCGCGCAGGAGGAGCGTCGCGGCCACCTCGTCCAGCTCGCCCTTGCGCGCGCGGGCGCGGTGCCCGCCGGGCCCGCGCTCCGCGAGCGCCCGCTCCGCCTCGCGCGTCGTCCAGCGCTCGTCGAACGTGTCCACCGGAAGGCCGCTCGCCTCGCGCAGCGCGGCGGCGAAGGCGCGCGCCGCGCGCGCCTCCGGGCCCTCGCGCCCGTCCATGTGGAGCGGGAGCCCGACCACCACGCTCGCGACGCCGCGCTCGCGCGCGAGCGCCGCGAGCTGCGCGACGTCGCGCCGGAGCCCGCGCCGCTCGAGCGCGCCCGCCGGAAAGGCGAACGCGCCTTCCTCGTCGGAGAGGGCGAGCCCCAGCCGCCGCGCGCCGTAGTCGATGGCGAGGACGCGCACGCCGAGAGACTAGCGGCCCGGCGACGCCCGCTCCCGCCGCTTCTGCATCAGCGCCATGATCGGAGCGGGCTCGGCCGGGTGCCAGCGCGTCTGCGCCGGATCCTCGTGCCAGCGGAAGGGCAGGTGCTCGACGTGCCCGGGCTCGCGGGCGCGCTCGAACACGGCGAGCGCGGCGCGCAGGACGGCGCGCTGGACGTCGACGTGACCCACGTCACCGAGCGGGCGGCCGAACGGGTGCTCGATGGCGGCCACGCGCGGCATCCCGACGGAGCGCTGGTAGGCCGGCATCATGGTCAGCACCACGGTCGGGATGCCGGCGGCCTCGATCACGCGTGCGACCAGTCCCACGGACCGGCAGCAGTCCGGTCAGACCGGGACGAGAAGCGCGAGGTCCACCTCCTCGCGCCGCATCGCGTCCGCGATGGCCGGCGCGCTCTCGCGCTCGAGCGTCGAGGCGTCGCCGCCCTGGTAGCCCATGATCGCGTAGTGCGAGTCGGCGATCGCGCCGACCTCGCCCGCCGCCACGAGCTCGCGCAGCCGGCCGAGCGGGAGCGCCACGTCGAGGTCGCGCTTCAGGTAGCTCGTGTCGACGTGGAGGTGGTTCGCCTCCACGGTGTCGCCGGTGGCGTCCGCGCGGAGCCGGCGCCAGCTCGGGTCACCGCGCATCGGGTTGCGGCGCTCGAGCTCCATGTCGAACGGCGCATCGCCCTTCATGCTGAGGCCCGCGCTCGAGAGAAGGGCGACGCGGCTCGCGGCGAGCGGCTTGCGAACGGGCGTCCACGGGACGTGCGAGGCCGCCGGCTGCGCGGCGATGAGACGCGAGAGGAGCTCGGCGAGGAACGGCCCCGTGAAGCGCCAGGAGTCCACCTCTCGCGGCGCGTCGCGCTCGCTCGCGCCGCGTTCGTCCAGCTCGCTCACGGGCCGCCCTCCCGGCGGGGCAGTGTAGAGCGGAGCGGGGGCTCCGCCGAGCCCCGGCGCGGGCGCGCGGTTGTACAAAGGCGGGCTCCGGAGCCCGCTGGGCCCGGGTCCGGCGTCCGCGCCGCCGCGCGGGGTGGTACGGCTCTTGCTGCTTCCGAGGGACGTGAGGGGAAGGTGTGAGGAGACCACCCATGCGGATCCACGCAAGCAGGCTCGCGGCGCTCGCCGCGGGCGCGACGCTGGCACTGTCCGCCGCGGCGGGCGCGGCGTCGCAAGAGGACCAGAGGTTCGTCGAGAAGGCGGCGAGCGACGGGATGCTCGAGCAGAAGCTCGGCGAGTACGCCGCGCAGAACGCCGCCAACGAGCAGGTGAAGGAGTTCGGCCATCTGATGGCGACCGACCACGGGCAGGCGAACGAGAAGCTGAAGTCCGTGGCCCAGAAGGCCGGCATCCGAGTTCCCGAGCAGCTGAAGCCGAAGGACCAGGCGAAGCTCGACGAGCTCACGAAGCTGAAGGGCGCGGAGTTCGATCGCGCCTACATGCGCGAGATGGTCCAGGCGCACGAGAAGGACGTGAAGGCCTTCCGCCAGGAGGCCACGAACCCGCAGAGCGACGTGGACCGCTTCGCGGCGGAGACGCTGCCGACGCTCGAGGCGCACCTCGAGCAGGCGAAGCAGATCCAGCAGCAGGTCGCCGGCCAGGCGTCGGCGCGGACCCCGCCTCAGACCAGCTCGCGCTGACGGCGGGCGCGGCCGACGGCATGCCGAGCGGCCGCGTCTCGGGCACCCGGCTCGAGCGGGAGGCGCGCACGCGCTCCGATGTGCGCGCCTTCCGCCCGGGCCCAAGGAAGGTCGGACCGGCGCCCGGACGGCGCATCGCGCTCACGCCGGACGCCGGCGGAACGGCGCCGCGAGCTGCGCGAGGTACGCCGCCGGGTAGCCGGGGTCGCCGGCGACGCCGAGCTCGTCCGAACGGAACGGCGCGTCGCGCGGCGCGTCGTGGAACGTCCCGAGCAGGCGGTCGCCGAGCGTCGTGAAGAGGCCGAAGTTCACGTCGCCGAGCTCCGCCGACGCGCGGTGGTGGAAGCGGTGCACGGCGGCCACGGCGAGGACGCCGCGCCACGGGCCGAGCCGCATGTCGACGTTCGCGTGCTGCGCGAGGAGCTGGGTCGCGGTGCAGAACGCCAGCGCGAGGCCCACTTCGAACGGAAGGCCGAGCGCGAGGAGCGGCGCGCTCCCCGCGAACGCCTCGATCCCCTGGTGGACGGGATGCTTCATGAGGCCGTTGAGGCCGTACATCCGGGTCACGCTGTGGTGCACGGCGTGGAAGCGCCAAAGCCAGGCGACGCGGTGGCTCGCGCAGTGGGCGAGCGTGATGCCGAGGTCGAAGACCAGGATCGCGAGCCCCACCTGGAGGGCGAACGGCCATCCGGCAGGCCAGCGCGGGCCGCTTCCGAGCGCCGCCGTCGCGAGCGGAATCGACGCGAGCGAGACCGCGCTCGCGAGCTCGTTCACGACGGCATGCACGGCGTCGCGCCCGAGGTCGCCGCGCGGCCGGTTCCACTCGGGCTGGTGCGGCGCGATGCGCTCCGCGCCGAACGTGAAGGCGAGCGCCACGGCGAAGAGCGGCGCGAGCGCCTCCGGGCGGCCCGCCGCGACCGCGGCCACGGCGGCGCCGTTCACGCCGAGAAGGAGCAGGGGCACGTACAGCCGGCGCACGGCCTGGCGCAGAGCTTCCATGGGAGTCTCCCGGGTGCGCGTGCCGAGGGTGCGCGGCGCGGGGGCGCGGGCGCTTGAACGAACCGACTGCGCCCGCGGCGCACGATCGAGGCGCCCGCGCGCCTTGCGCCCCGGCGTCCGCCGCGCGCTCGCAGGGCGGAGCGGGCGCGCGCGTCGGGTCAGTCGCGCAGCACGACGACGCGGAGCCTCGCGACGGTCCCCGAGAGGGTCGTCCCGAACATGCGGCGAAAGGTGCGCGCGAGGTGCGCGGAGTCGGCGAAGCCGGCCGCGTGGGCGGCCTCGGTGAGCGAGGCTCCCGCCGCCGCGACCTCGACCGCGCGCTGGAGCCGCGTCCAGAGCACGAACGGGCGGATCGCGACGCCCGCCTCGCGCCGGAAGAGCGCCGCGAGCCGGCTCTCCGAGACGCCCGCCGCGCGTGCCAGCTCGGCCGCCGCGAGGCCGCCCGCGCCGCCCGGCGCGGCGACGAGCGCCCGAATGCGGGCGGCGGTGGCCGCGACGCGCGCGTCCGCCGTCTCCTCGCGAGGCGTCTCGCGAGCCGCCGATCGTGCCGCCGAGCCCACACGCGAGGACCCCGCGGTCGCCGGGGCCGTACGCGCGGAGCGCCTCCTCGCGGACCCCGCGCACGCAGGGACCGCGTTCGTCCCCGACCAGCACGCCGCGATCGCGTCGCGCAGGCTGCGCGCCGCCGCGGCGTCGAGGCCGCTCGCGTGACGCACGCGCTCGCGTAGCGCAGCCGCGGCCGCGCGCGGCGCGGGCACGACGGGGTGCGACCCGAGCGCCCGCGCCACCGCGCGCCCGGCGGAGCTCTGCGAGTCGAGGTAGAGGAGCGCGGCGCGCGCGCCGCCCCCCGCGACCGCGTGGACGGCGTTCGCGGCGATCGCGGCGGCGGCGACGCGCCGCGGCGGCCCTTCGCCGGACCCCACCTCGAACGGCGCGTCGCCGCCGACGCAGAGCTGGAGCGCCTGGTGCGCGTGGCGCGCGCTCTCGCCCGCGCGCCCGACGAAGAGCGCCCAGCCGCTCGCGAGCGCGAGCTCGCCTTCCCAGCCGCCCTCGGCCACGGCGGCAGCATACCGGCGCGGCGCCGACCCGTGACCACGGCGCGGTCGCCGGCGCGCACCCGGATCTCCGCTCCGCGCCCGGCGCCCTACACTCGCGCCATGGCCGTCGCCCGCGATCCGCTCGCGCGCGTGCGCAAGCTCGTCGCCGCGCTGCCCGAGACGTCGGAGCGCCTCTCCCACGGCGCGCCCACCTTCTGGGGCGGCAAGAGGACCTTCGCGAGCTTCGCCGCGAACCACCACGGCGACGGCCGCGTCGCGCTCTGGTGCAAGCTCCCGCCCGGCGCGCAGGAGGCGCTCGTCGAGGCGGACGCCGAGCTCTTCTTCGTGCCCCCCTACGTCGGGCCGAGCGGCTGGGTCGGGATCCGGCTCGATCGCGAGGTCGACTGGGGCGTCGTCGCCGGCCTTCTCGAGGAAGGCTGGCGCATGGTGGCGCCGCGGCGCGCGCTCGAGGCGCTCGACGCGCGCCGGGAGGCCCGGGCCCGTGCGGGCGCGCGAGGCGAGCGCACCGCGCCCGCGGCCGTTCGCGCGAGGAGCCCCGGCGGGCGGGCCGGCCGGCGCACCGGTCCGCTGCGCTAGGCTTCCGGGCCGAGGGCTGTTTCCGCATGACCCCCGCGCGCTAGCCGGACCCGACGTCTTCGACCCCGAAGCTCCCTAGCGCGGCGCCCCGAGGCGCCGCCCGCAGGGCGGGTGCGTCGTCCGTCGCGGTCCGGCAGCACGCCCGCCCGCGACCGGCCCGGCGGCGGCGTCCGCGCCGCCCCGCGCAAGTGCCCAGCGCAGCTCCGTGTTGCCGCCCGTGATCCGGCCCGGCGCCTCCCGCCCGGAGGCCTGCCGTGTCCGATCCCGTGGTCTGGCGGGTGGAGGCGCTCGCCGCCCCGCCCCTCGTCGCCCCGTGCGCGCGCTGCGACGGCGTCGCGCGCTTCGACTGCACCCACCGCTTCCGCGTGAACGCGCAGCAGCACCGCCTCGACGTCTGGCTCCTCTACCGCTGCGCCGGCTGCGGCGACACGCGAAAGAGGCGGCTGCTCCACCGGCGCGCCGTCGCCTCGCTCGCGCCGGGGCTCCTCGACGGCTACCACCGCAACGACCCGGCGCTCGCCTGGCGCCACGCGTTCGAGCTGCGCCCCGATGCGCCGCTCCCCTACCGCGTGGAGCGGCCGCCGCTCTCCGCGGAGAAGCCGCTCGTCGCGCGCATCGAGCAGCCCTGGGACTGCGCCCTGCGCTGGGACCGCTTCCTCGCGACCGAGCTCGGCTGGCCGCGGGCCCGCGTGGAGCGGGCGTTCCGGCGCGGCGAGCTCCGTCTCCCCGGCGTCCGCTCGCTGGCGCGCACGGTGCTTCATGGCCAGCTGCTGGAGGCGACGGGCCCCTGACCTCGGCATCCTGGGCGCGCGCGAGGGCCGCGGGCGGCTCGCCCGCCTTTGCCGTTCTTCACGAGGCGGACATGCACGAGACACACGGCTGGGCGAGGCTCGTGGGCGACGCGCCCGGAGAGCCCCCATGCGTCTCGCCGTCGCCACCGTCGCCTGTGTCGCCGCCTTCGCCGCCGCCTGCGCGGCGCGCGCCGAGGACGAAGCCGCGCGTCTCGCCGAGCTGCTCCGCCTGCAGCCGGGAAGCACCGTGGCGGACGTCGGGGCGGGCGACGGCCGATTCGCGCTCGCGTTCGCCGCGAAGGTGGGGCCTCGCGGTCGCGCGTACGCCACCGAGATCGACCCCGAGCGGCTGGGCGAGATCCGCGCATCCGCGCGCGAGGCGGGGCTCGCGAACGTCGAGGTCGTGCGCGCCGAGGAGAGCGCGACCGGCCTCCCCACCGACTGCTGCGACGCCATCCTCCTCCGCGACGTGTACCACCACCTGACGCAGCCCCTCGACGTGGCGCGCGACCTCGCGCGCGCCCTCGCGCCGGGCGGCGTCCTCGTCGTGGTCGACTTCGGCCCGACCTGGTTCCTGCGCCCCTTCACGCCCGAGGGCGTCGGCCGCGAGCGCGGCGGCCACGGCATCCAGCCCGGCGACGCCCTGCGCGAGCTGCGCGAGGCAGGCTTCGAAGAGGTCCAGCGCCTGGAGCCCTGGACGACGCGCTGGCTCGCGCCGGACCCCTACGCGCTGGTGCTCCGCGAGGCGGCGCAGTAGGCATCCCGGGATGAACAGGGTTCTTCGAAACGCCGGTTCGCGAGCTCGCGAGCCGCGGCACCCTGAAGGGCGACGCCAGCTTCTCCTACGACGTGGCGGGTCGCATGCTGAAGGCGTTCAATCCACTCTTCGCGGACGGATCGGTCTTCACCCGATACACGCCCGATGCCAAGGGCAATCCGGTGGAGGTCGTCGACGAGAACGGGCGCGAGGACAACCAGCTCTACGATGCGCTCGATCGTTTGAGCCAGATTCAGCAGCTCCGCGGCGGGACCACCTACACCACGGCCTTCGAATACGACTCGCTCGGGAACGTGAAGCGCGTCACCGACCCGGCCGGGAAGGCGACCGACTACCTCTTCGACGACCTCGGGCGGCTTGTGAGGGTGACCTCACCCAACACCGGCACCACGCTCTACTTGTACGACCCCGCCGGCAATCTGATCGGCAAGGTGGAAGACGTCGGCGGCACCGGTCGGACCACGCTCTACAGTTATGACGGCCTGGATCGCCTCACGCTGGTCGACTTCCCGACGGACCCGGACTGGGTTCTCGCCTACGACACGAGCGCCGCGCTGAACCAGAAGGGCCGCCTCGCCTCCGTGACGAACGGCAGCCTCACGAGCGAGCTCGAGTACACGCCCCGCGGCGAGGTCGCCGTGGAGCGGACCTGGGTCGACGGCGTGGGCTACCCCGTGACCTACGGCTACGACGCCGCGGGCAACGTAACCTCGATCCAGACGCCGGGCGGCGT
>Ga0209172_10000524_pt1 | contig 104251 bp, 93 predicted proteins | sample LarsenN4metaG_FD_184113 | JGI IMG/M metagenome (GOLD analysis project Ga0209172, IMG submission 184113) | Hot spring sediment bacterial and archeal communities from British Columbia, Canada, to study Microbial Dark Matter (Phase II) - Larsen... ... | reverse complement strand
GCTATTGGCGCAGCGCGGCCGATTGCTTTCGGCTCTCGTGAGACCCTTGCTCTGGCTGCTCGTAATCGGCGCAGGATTCGGCGCGCTGCAGGGCGGCGATGCCGGCAACCGCTACCAGTCCTTTCTCGTGCCCGGCGTGCTCGGCCTCACCGCGCTCTTCGGAGGAATTCTCGCGGCGCTGTCGACCGTTTACGACAGAGAATCCGGCGTCATGCGCATGCTGGTGATCGCGCCGTTGCAGCCCCACTGGATCGTGCTCGCCAAGACGCTCGGCGCGACGCTCGCAGCGATAGTCCAGTCGGTGCTGCTCTTGTTGGTCCTCGGCGCCCTGGGCTATCTGAGCGGACGGGTGTCGATTCCGCTGTTCGCACTGGGGCTGCTCGGCACGGCCTTCGCATGCGCGAGCCTAGGGATGCTCGTGGCGGCGTGGTCGCGCAACCTCGACAACTACGCAACGATGATGAACTTGGTGATTTTTCCGGTGTTCTTCCTATCCGGATCGCTTTATCCCGTGCAGCAACTGCCGCAGATCCTCGAAGTGGTGACGACGCTGAATCCCTATACGCACGGAGTGGATTTGCTGAAGCACTCCGGTATCGGCGCTGCCGGCTCGCAGCAAGCGGATTTCAGCATCGGCTTCAACATCGCGATGCTGCTTGGGTTCAGCGCCCTGGCCCTTGGAGTGGCCTGCCTGCGCTTCTCGCGCGCCGACGCGAACGAGTCGCTCGTGCACCGGCTCGCACGTAAGCACACGGACTGAACGTGAACGCGCAGGCTGTCGCAGGTCTTTTCGCGGGCGCGATAGCGATCGAGACGGCCGCGCGTCTCTGGCTCGCTACGCGACAGATCGCGGCGGTGAGAGCGCATCGCGATCGAGTGCCCGAGCCGTTCAGTAACGAGATTACCCTTGCCGATCAGCAAAAGGCCGCCGACTATACCGTCGCGCGGACGCGCCTTGGCCGCGTGGGCTTCGTCGTCGAAGCATCGATCGCCCTGGCGCTGACGTTTGGTGGCGGAATCGCGTTGCTCGACGCTTTCTGGAGCCGCCTGGCGCTCGGCCAGCCGTGGCACGGGACGTTGGTCGTGCTCACGACGCTGCTCGCGATCTTGCTGATCCGGCTGCCGCTGGCTGCATGGCGCACGTTTCGGATCGAAGCGCGCTTCGGTTTCAATCGCGTCTCACCGGCCTTGTTTCTCGCGGACTTCGTCAAGCGCATGCTCCTCGGGCTGCTGCTCACGGCGCCGCTGCTGCTGATCGTGCTCGCGCTGCTGGAAGGAGCCGGACCATGGTGGTGGGTGACTGCCTGGGCGGTTTGGGTAGGTGCGACGTTGGGGCTCGGCTGGGCGTGGCCGCGAATCATCGCGCCGCTTTTCAATCGCTTTACGCCGCTTGCCGATTCTCCGCTGAAAAGCCGCGTCGAGGCGCTGCTCGCGCGCTGCGGATTTGCATCGAGCGGTCTGTTCGTCATGGACGGGTCGCGGCGCTCCGCCCACGGTAACGCCTACTTCACCGGCGTCGGACGCAACAAGCGCATCGTCTTGTTCGACACGCTGTTGCAAAGGCTCGATGCCGCCGAAGTGGAAGCGGTGCTCGCGCACGAGCTCGGCCACTTCCGGTTGCAGCACGTGAGGAAGCGCCTGATCCTGTCGATCATGGGCGGTTTCTTCGGGTTCGCAGGGCTTGCCTGGCTGGCCGAGCAACCCGAGCTCTACCCGGCGCTCGGCGTGCCGGCCGCGCCGCACAGCGCGCTGTTGGTGTTCATGTTGATCGCGCCTCTGTTTGCGTTTCTTTGGACGCCTGTCGCATCGTGGTGGTCGCGGCGGCACGAGCTCGCCGCGGACGATTTTGCCGTAGCGCACGTCGATGCCCGCGCTCTGGCCGGCGCGCTGATCAAGCTGCACCGCGACAACGCTTCGACGCTCACGCCCGACCCGCTTCACTCGGCGTTCTACGATTCGCATCCGCCGGCACCCGTGCGTGTCTCGCGTCTGATTCGCGTGGGGTCGCCTTTCGCCGAGTCGCGCAATCAGTGCTCGACGTCGCGATAGGCGCGCCGTGACGGACCGCCGCGTTCGGATGAGAAGCGACGGAGAAGCTTCCGACGGCGGCGCTTTGCGCCGCAAGCCGGCGGACGACAAACACGGGATGCATTCGTTTCCGCTCGATGACGTCGCGATCTGTCGGACAGCCACGTTCCCGGCTCCCGGCTCATGGCAGCATCGCTACTTCAGCCTCATGCAGCTCGCGTAAAAGCTGACCGGCGCCGCCCAGTCGGAAAACACGCCGAGGACGCCGACGTCCTGCGCCAGAACGTCGATCACACGCATGACGTCGCCTTCGCGCGAGATCGCCGGATCGATGGTCTGGTAGTAGAAGCCGTTCGCCCCGTCGGCCAGGACGCCGGAGCGCTCGAGCGTCCAGGTAATGACCTGGAGCCTGGCCATCCGCGCCCATCGGGCATGCTGTGACGGCACTATTCGGTTGCTCTCATCGAGCGCCAGAAGCGCGAACGTCGGAGGTGCCCAAATGTTGATGCCGCGCGCCTTGTAGCCAACGAGCTCCTGGAACGTCGGCAGGTCCTCGACGACGTTGGCATCGTCGAGGTACACGGCCTGGCGCCCGAATCGCGGCTCCTTCGCGATCCAGTACGACACATCGTCGATATTGAAGGACTGCGGCCACACATCGTTGGGGTCGATGCCGGCGGCTTTGTACTCGTCGATCATTTTCTGCGCATAAGCTTGCTGAGTGAGGCCGTTGAACGGCATCTGAACGGCGGGCTCTTTGAGCTCGGGCGTGAACTTCGCGCCCATGCTCTTGAAGAGCTCGATGCTCTCGGCGTGCGTCAGCAGCGTGCCGCTCGTCGGCCCGGCATAGAGATCCGTGCGAAATGGCGCCGTCCCGCCGACGTATTCGTCGACCGTGCGCGCGTTCGGGTTGAAGGCATCCATCTTGCCGCGCAGCGTCTTGAACTCGGCGAGCGTGATCTCGCTCGTGCGGCATTCGGCGGCGGCCGGGCTGATGCGATTGCCGTTCGCATCGAACGTTGCCGGAGTGAACGGCGTGATACACGTCGCGGCAAGCGGAGTCTGCAGAATGTTCGTCGTGGTATGCAGGTCGTTCTGCGCGTGGCGACAGACGAGCTGCTTGTCCTTCGTGAAGGTCACGTCGCATTCGAGCACTCCCGCGCCCATCTTGAACGCCGCTTCGTACGACTCCTTCGTGTGCTCCGGGAACTGCAATGGCGCCCCACGATGACCGATCGAGAAGTCGCTGCGACGCGGCTCGTCGTTCAAGCACGACATGAGCTGGCGCTTCAGCGGCCCGTCGGCCATGTCGTTGACGAGAAACTGCGGACGCGGGCCGAGCTCGATGGAAGCGGTACTGCGGTCTTCATCCGGACGGCCCGAGCGCCCGCGATCGTGCCAATCGTGCTCGCGCTGTGCGTGAACCGTCAGCGATGTGCCAACCGCCGTGCCAATCAGCACCATTTTCGCCAGTGTCTTGCTAGTCATGGATCGACGCTCCTCCGGAAAAGTTGTCCGCGCAACAGAAGGTAGAGCAGCGATGTGGCAGCTCTTTGGCCGATACGTGAAGTTGGCGTGACAGCCCTCGTTCGAGTCGAAACTCGACCGAAGCGAAGGGGAAACTATTGCCGTCACTTCCTTGGTCACGCGGCTTCGCAAGGCCCCTTCGCCGAAGCGAAGCTCGAGGAGCGCATGCGCCGGCCGTCGCCCCGACGGCGATGCGGCGGCCCGAGTGGTCGCGGATCCGCCCCGACCGTTTTCGGTATCGCCGCCCAAGCTGTGACGGGCTCAATGGCGAGGAGTGGCGGTTCCTATTGGCGATCTGCGCCTGGTCTTTCGCGCGTACGCGTTGATTGCAGGCAGCTCGAATCCTCGGTGCAGTCGCCCGGCAGAGGCGAGCTCGATGACCTCGCTGCGCGTGAACCACTGCGTCTGCGAAATCTCGTCCGTGTCGAACGTACGCACGGCCTCGGCCAGGTCGCAGCCGTACAGCCTATGAATTTCGCCGCCTTGCTCGTAATCGACCAGATCGACGTAGTCGCGGAGATCGAGATGAATCTCTTCTGCGATCTCGCGGCGTATCGCGTCAGCGGGGCATTCGCCGGGCTTGACGCGACCGCCCGGCAACGCCCACTTCTTCGAGTTTCGCTTGTGCCAGCTCTTGTGGCGAACGAACAGGTAGCGTTCTTGGAATCGAAGCACGCACCGCACACGCGTCACGCCACGCGCGCTCCGAAGACCTAGGTCCGGCGCTTGGCGAATATCGTCCGTTGGCGCCCCCATGGCTCGACTCCATGCCAATCGGCCGGTCGAGCATGCCATCGAACGTTTACGGTAATGTGAAGGCGTTCGGGAGCGTGCCTTCCCCAATCCGGCTGCAATAAGTCGTGCTCGTGACGAGCGCTGGGGCGTTGGTGCCGCCGCGACTCGAACGAGACCTGTCATCTGCTCGTCACACTGTCCCGCCAGCGTTACGGAATGCGCCTGCTATCCGACTTAACCATCGTCATCCCGACCCGCAACGAAGCGGCGAACATCGGGGCGCTCCTCGCTTCGGTTCCGCCCGACGTGGAGCTCATCGTCGTCGACAATAGCGACGACGATACCGCCGAGATCGTTCGCAGACGGCGCCCGTGCCGCACACTGATCGTCCACTGCAGCGGATCTTTGACGGTTGCGCGGGAGACCGGTGCGCGCGCGGCCCGATCGCGATGGTTGCTGTTCACCGACGCCGACGTCCGCTTCGCGCCGAGCTATTTTTCGACTCTCGGCGACCGGCTCGAACGCTCGGGCGATATCGCTCTGTTGTTTGGCTCGAAGCTTTCAGCCGATGACTACGTCGGCCACTACCGCCGGCTATCGATCGCGCAGGGAGCGCTCGCGCGGCTGAAAATTCCGGCCGCGAGCGGCTCGAACATGCTCGTGACTTCCGAAGCGTTTTCCGCCGTAGGCGGGTTCGATACGTCCCTCTCGTGTAACGAGGACTCGGAGCTCGGCTGGCGCATTGCACGCGCCGGTTACGCATGGCGTCACGAGCCCGGCCTCGTCGTGTTCGCCACGGACCATCGTCGGCTCCACCGTGGCCCGCTGCGCAAGACGTTCCATACCGTATTTCGCTGTACTTCGCTGTATCTGAACTTGATCCCTTCCTGCTTGCGTGGTCACGACTGGGGATACTGGCGAGAGGCGCGGCGGGCAACGAAGTAGGGCCATGCCGGAGCCTCGGGGCCCGCGCGCATGGCTGCGTCGACGTGCAGGATCAGGCGCGCGCGAATTCGTAGACGAAGGCAGGAGGCAGATTCATCGGCGCGATCCCGAGCAGGGTAGCGCGAAGACCGAGCTCGGTGCGAAGCCTGGAGCCGATCGGCGGCCTGCCGAGGTACGTGAACTGGTGGAGCTTGCCTTCCGGCTTGAGCAGTGTCATGGCCGCGGCCAGTATCGCGGCCTTCTTGTCTCGGTTGAACCAGAGGATCGGCAGACCGCTCACAACGTAGTCCACGGTGCCTCGAAGCCCGCCGAGTCTGGCCGACAGCGTGGCTGCATCGGCTTCGACCACGTGAGCGCGCGGGAAGCGGCTCCTGAGAACGGTCACGAAGCCGCGCTGCTGCTCGACGAGGTAAAGATCTTCCGGACGGACGCCGCGATCGAGGATGGCCGTCGTCAACGAACCCGTTCCGGCGCCGAGCTCGACGACTCGAGCGCCGCTCTCGATGTTCGTCGCCATGAGCTTCGCGAGGCAGCGACTGCTCGGCGCGATGGAGGCCACGTGGAATGGATCGCGCAGCCAGCTCCGAAAGAACACTCCGCGATGCGGTTCGTGCTGTCTCGAGTGCTGGGTGCGCGGCATCGCGAAAATCTCTTGGCGTGGGACGGGGGGCATTTTACGGACACACATGTAACGAGCTCGTGACAGCTGCGCCGTAACGCCGACGAAATGAAACGCGCCGAAAATGCGCCGATGGCGAAATCGAGCCTCATCGAGCATCTGACGCAGCACGAGCGCTTGAACTTCCTGCTCACGAACCGCATCCCGCGTCGCTACGCGACGCTCTTCATGGGCTGGTTCAGCCGCATCGAGAACCCGCTCGTACGCTGGATCTCATTCCGTTTGTGGCAGGCCTTCGGCGGCGATCTGCGTCTCGATGAAGCCGAACGAACGCACTTCAGGAGTGTGCACGACTGCTTCACCCGCCGGCTCAAGAGCGGCGCACGCTTCGTCGATCCCGACCCGCGCATCGCCGTAAGCCCGTGTGACGCGATCGTCGGTTCGAATGGCGCGATCCGCGATGCCGAGGTGTTTCAGGCCAAGGGCTTTCCATATTCGCTGGGCGAGCTTCTCGGGGACGACCGGCTCGTCGTCCGATACGAGACCGGCGTGTACGTCACCCTGCGTCTCCGCTCGAACATGTACCATCGGTTTCACGCGCCCTGCGACGCGCGGCTCCACGAGGTCGTGTACGTCTCGGGCGACACGTGGAACGTGAACCCGATCGCGCTCGAGCGCATCGAGCGTTTGTTTTGCAAGAACGAGCGCGCGATCGTCGAGCTCGATTTGGGCCGCAGCGCAGGTCTCTTGCTCGTGCCGGTCGCCGCGATTCTCGTCGCGAGCATTCGTCTGCACTGCCTTCCGGAGCCGTTGCGGCTGACGTATCGCGGACCGAACCGCTTGCCGTGCGACGCGGTGTACGCCAAAGGCGACGAGATGGGCTGGTTCGAGCACGGCTCGACGATGCTGGTTTTCGCCACCGCGCACTTCGCGCTCTGCTCCAACGTCCGCGAGGGGGAGCCGATTTCGATGGGACAGGCGCTTTTGCGGGAGCTGTGAGGCGTGCGCCGGTTGTCGAGAAGATGTAATCGATCCATCACGAACGCTTCTTACGATGACGCGCATACGAAACCCTCGTTACGGGCGTGTTTGGGAGCCACGAATGAACGGCGACGGTAGCCTTTCGGGTACGCGCGACCTTGGTTTCTGGGCCGAGCTCGAGGAGCAACGATGGGACGACCATCGCCTCTATCATCACAGCCGCATCAACCAATCCCTGCACCTCTTGAGCGCGCTGTCGTTTCTATCGGCTTACGCTCTGCTCGCAATCGAGCCCGGCATGGCGGCGCTCGTGGGGTGGCTCATTGCCATGTGGTCGAGGCAGATCGGCCACTTCTTCTTCGAGCCAAAGGATTACGACTCGGTAAACCAGCTCACACACCGCGAGAAGGAGCTCGTCAAGGTCGGCTACAACTTGCGCCGGAAGGTGGTGTTGCTGGCCGTCTGGGCGTTTTCGCCGCTGGTCCTCGTCGTGGATCCCGCGCTCGGTGGGCTGCTCGAGGCGCACACCAGCCTCGAAAGCTTCGTCGATAACGTCGCGATCCTATGGCTCTTTGTCGGCGGCATGGGATTGCTGGTTCGCACCGTGCAGTTGTTCTTCATACGTAGCGTGCAGACCGGGCTCGTTTGGGCCACGAAGATCCTCACGGATCCGTTCCACGATCTGCAGCTCTATCTCAAGTCGCCGCTCTACCTGCTGCGCGGCGAGCTCATCGACCCGATGCACCATGTGGACAGCGGCAAGGAGGAACGTCGCCTCAAAGGCACCGGCTAGGACGGCGCCAGCCGAGCCGCGCCGCGAAGGCCTCGCGCAGGATCGCGCGTCGAATGCTCCGATTGCTTGCGCCGCTGCCCGTCCACCACCAGCCGTCGGCGGACATCGCCTCGGCGGCGGCCACGAAGCGCTCGGCCACGGCGGCGAAATCGTCATTCGTGTAGTTGTGACTGAATATGAGCCTGCCGCTGCCGACCCACGACAGGACGAGCCCGTGCGCCCGCAGGTAATACTGGAACAGCCAGTTGTATCGGCTGGGGCTCTCGTAAAGGACGGTCCACACGGAGACGAGGTTTGCGACGCGAACCGGTAGCCCGCGTGCGGCCAGGCGGCCGTTCAGGAGCTGCGCCCGCGCGTTCCAGCGCTCGTCGAGCCCTTCGTAGCTCGCGCGAATCCAGTCTTCCGAATCGAGCCTGCGCAGGAACTCGTTCATGGCCGCCATCACGTACGGATGCGAGTTGAACGTGCCGCGCGCGAAGCAAGCGTCGCTCGGCCGGTCGTCGCGGAAGCGCTTCATGTACCGGCGGCTCCCGCAGACGGCGCCGACGGGGAGTCCGCCGCCAAGCGTCTTCCCGTACGCGACGAGATCGGCGCGCACGCCGAAGTACTCCTGCGCGCCGCCGCGCGCGAGCCGAAACCCCATGAACACCTCGTCGAAGATCAGCACGACGCCGCTGCGCGTGCAGACCGCGCGGAGCTCCTCGAGCCACGCCGTGTAAGCTGCGCGATCCAAAGCGCACCGCCGGCCGCCGTCGACGAGTGTGCCGTCTTGCGGCGCCGGCGCGTTGGGATGCAGCGCTTGCAGCGGATTCACGAGCACGCAGGCGATGTCCTTTCGCGTTGCGAGAACGCGAAGCGAGCGCTCGCTCATGTCGGCGAGCGTGTAAACATCGTTCACGCGGCGACGGTTTCCCAAGCCCGGCTGCACGCCGTCCCACCAGCCGTGATAGGCCCCGCAAAAGAGCGCCACGTGCGAGCGGCGCGTGTGAAACTGCGCGAGCCGTACGGCTTGCATGACGGCTTCCGTGCCCGACATGTGGAACGAAACTTCATCCTGACCCGAAAGCGCCTTGAGCCGGTCGACGTTGTCGCGCACGATCGGATGAAGCGGGCCGAGCACGGGGCCGAGGGCGGCGACGCGCCGCACGCCGGCGGCGATGCAGGTCTTGTAAAAGTCATAGCCGAACAGATTCACGCCATACGATCCGGAAACGTCGTAGCCGGAGTGGCCGTCGAGATCGCGGAGCTCGACACCTCGCGATTCTTCGACGACCGAGCCGATTCGCAGGTGCTCGCGCACGTAGTCGCGAAACTGGAACGGCACTCGGTAGGCGTCCGTGAACGCTACGTCGCTCGAGCCCGACGCGAGCGACTCGCTGAACGCGGCCGACTTTGGCGAGCAGGAACGAAAGTTCTCGGCGAGACGCGCGAATCCCGACCGCCGCCGAGCTACGACGTCGGCCGGCGCGCCGTCGCAGGCGAATACTTCATGCTCGTCGTATGCGTAGAAGGGCAATAGCGCGGCCATCAGTCGCGATAGCTTGGCGTGCCCTGCGAGCGATGGATGCTTCGCGCGCGCGAGCTCCAATCTGCGCCACGCGCGGTACAGGAGCCAGCACCCGGCAACGAGCGCGGCCGCGAGCGAGAGAACGATGAGCGTCCCCATGAGTACGACGGCGAGTACGACGGCAGCCGCGGCCCGGAGCTTACGACGGTGGCGGCACGATACGTCCACGGCGTTAACGTTTTGCTACAGCTACCGATCGGCCGTCGTGCTCCGTCGAAGGCTCCGCGCTCCGCCGGCGAAATCCCTCGTGTACAGGAGGTTGAACGAACCTTGCAACAATAGCTTCAAGACCGCGAGCTAACCTCTCGTTACTTCGATGGTAAGAGGAAGCGAGCGATGAACGAGATCGCCTATACGACGGTGTGGCTCTCCGACGTGCACTTGGGGTCTCGCGCGTGCCGCGTCCGGATGCTGCTCGACTTCCTCCGGCGGACCGGCTGCGAAACGCTTTACCTCGTCGGCGACATCATCGACCTGGAGAGTCTCCGCACCAGCTTCTTCTGGCCCCCGAGCCATACGGAAGTGCTGCGTGTGCTGCTGAAGAAGAGCCGGGAAGGCACACGCATCATCTACATCCCCGGCAATCATGACGAAGACATGCGCGCGCTAATCGGCTTGACCTTCGGCAACATCGAGGTGCGCAGCCGCCACGTACATACGACCCGCGACGGTCGCCGCCTCCTCGTGCTGCACGGCGACGAGTTCGATGCCGTCATCAAACACAGCGTGTTGGGCCGTATCGTCGGCTCGGCCGCGTACCGCGGCCTGCTCGCGCTGAATCGGTTGGTGCATTGGCTGCACGAGACGATGGGGCGGCCGTACTGGTCACTTGCGCAGCACGTCAAGACGCGGAGCGGGAAGGCGCAGCACTATATCGAGTCGTTTCGACAAGCGTCGCTACGCGCCGCACGGGCGGAAAATCTCGACGGCATCGTGTGCGGCCATATCCACAAGGCCGACGTGCTGGAGCGGGACGGGCTCCTGTACTACAACGATGGCGACTGGGTCGAAAGCTGCACCGCGCTCGTCGAGCGTCAGTCCGGTGTCCTGGAGCTCGTGACGTGGCGATCGCAAGTGGCGACGGCGCCGCTCGGGCAGCCGATCCGAGACGCTGCTTGAGCCCGCCCGATCCATGAAAATCGCCATCGTCACGGACGCCTGGGAGCCCCAGGTCAACGGTGTGGTCACCACGCTGCGCCGCACGCGCGCGTCGCTTGCGCGGCTCGGCTATGCCGTGAGCGTCTTCTCTCCGGATCGGCACTGCACCATTCCGTGTCCCACATACCCGGAAATTCGCCTTGCGCTCTGGCCGAGGCTCAAGCTGGCGCGGGACCTCGATGAGCTCGCGCCCGACGCGATTCACATAGCTACCGAGGGACCGCTCGGCCTCGCGGCGGCCGCGTATTGCGGGTCCGAGGGACTCGCGTTTACGACCTCGTATCACACGCAGTTTCCGCAGTACATCCGCAAGCGCGTACCGCTGCCCGAGGCGTGGACGTATGGGTTCTTGAAGCTGCATCATCGCCGCGCGCGCCGCACACTCGTCGCGACGGAACAGCAGCGGCGCGATCTCGTCGATCGTGGTTTCGACAACGTCGTGCTCTGGTCGCGCGGCGTCGATGGCGACGTCTTCCGGCCACGTGAGCGCGAGCGACTGAAGCTGCCGCGGCCGATTTTCGCTTACATGGGGCGCGTGGCCGTCGAAAAAAACATCGATGATTTCCTTTCGCTCGACCTGCCGGGCACGAAGGTGGTCATCGGCGATGGCCCCGATCGGAAGGTGCTCGAGGCGCGCTATCCGCAGGCAGAGTTCCTTGGGTACAAGTTCGGCGTCGAGCTCGCGCTCTGCTTGTCGGCGGCGGATGCATTCGTGTTTCCGAGCCGCACGGATACGTTTGGGCTCGTCATGCTCGAGGCCATGGCTTGCGGCACGCCCGTCGCGGCGTATCCCGTGACCGGTCCGATCGACGTCGTGACCCGCGGCGTAACGGGAGTGCTCGATCCCGATCTGCGCAAAGCGGCGCTCGGCGCGCTCGCGATCGATCGCGACCTCTGCGCCCGCGTCGCCGCGGGCTGCACTTGGGAACGCGCGAGCGCGCAGTTCCTCGGGCACCTCGTCCGCGCGGCGGACGGAACCGATCTCGTCGCCGGCGCTTCGCATCCGCCGTTCGTGCTCGGCATGCGCGGGTCAGGCGCAACTCCCGAACGGATCGCCGTCACGGCGACGTAGTCTCGGCGGCAGCCGTAGCGCCGGCCAAGGCACGATGAACGATTGGGCCTCTATTCGTGCCTGCCCCGATCGCGACGCCGGCCTTGGGACCGGTGCTCATCGGTCTCGACGCTCGAGGAGCTGAAACCAAAGCGACATCGGGCGTTCATGCACCGCGCGTAGCGTGTCGATGAGTGTCCTCGCAGCGGCGAGAGGCGCGCTGCTGCGTGTCTGACGCGCCATAACCCTCTTAACCGGAGTAGCAAGAATGAAAATGAAGAGCCACTGGCCGTGGTTGGGCGTTTCCATGGTTGTCGCCGCCGGCGTCGCCCGGGCCGACGGCGACCACGATCGCAAGGTGCCATGGCAGCAGGGCAGAGCGTTCGAGCGCATCGCCACTTTCCCGGTGTACGTGAACAACGCGAGCGCTTCGGACGGCACGGTGGCCGAGATAGTGGCCGTCAGCAAGAACGGCAACACGATCGTCTACACGGACGCGGCACTCGGCGTCATCGGCTTCCTCGACATCGCGTCTCCGCATATGCCGATCGGCGCCGGCACGCTCGAGGTCGACGGCTCTCCGACCTCGGTGGCCGTGATGGGCAACCGCTACGTGCTCGCGGCCGTCGACACGAGCGATTCGTTCACGGCGCCGAGCGGCCATCTCAAGGTATTCGACCTCGGCACCCGCGCGGAGGTCGCGACGATCGATCTCGGCGGTCAGCCCGATTCGATCGCGATCAGCGAGGATGAACGATACGCGGCAATCGTGCTCGAGAATCAGCGCGACGAGGAGGTCGAGGTGGACGGCGAGGAGGGTGGCTTGCCGCAGCTTCCGTCCGGCGCGCTCGTAATCCTCGATCTCGTCGGCGCGCCGCAGAGCTGGACGCTGCGCAGCGCCGCTCTCACCGGTCTCTCGGCGTACGCACCGACCGACGCGGAGCCCGAGTTCGTCGACATCAACGAGCGCAACGAAGCCGTCGTCACGCTGCAGGAGAACAACCACGTTGCCGTCGTCGATTTGAGAACGGGGTTGGTCGTGGACGACTTTTCGGCCGGCAACGTCGATCTCGCCGGTATCGACGCCGAGGAAGACGCGCTGATCGAGCTCGACGACTCGCTCGATGGCGTGCCGCGCGAGCCGGACGCAGTGGCGTGGATTCCAGGCGGCATGGAGCGTCGCCGAGGTTGGAGCGGAATCGAGTGGCCTCAGCGTCAGGTCCGCAATCTCATCGCGACCGCCAACGAAGGCGATCTGTTTGGCGGCAGCCGTGGCTTCTCGATATTCGATCGCGGCGGCAACGTGCTGTACGACAGCGGTGCCTCTTTCGAAGAGATCGCCGTGCGCCACGGTCACTACAACGACGATCGGTCCGAGAACAAAGGCAGCGAGCCCGAGGCCATCGACTACGCGCGCTTCGGCGACGAGGATTACCTGTTCGTCGGCTCCGAGCGCGGCAGCTTCGTCGCCGTATACACCTTGCGAGATGGCCGGCCGCGCTTTACGCAGCTCTTGCCGGCGCCACTTGGCCCCGAGGGGCTGCTCGCGATTCCGAAGCGCGGTTTGCTCGTGGTTTCGGGCGAGGTGGATAGCGTCGTCGAGGACGACGAGCCGTTCGGCGTGCGCTCGACGATCATGATCTATCGATTGCAGGGCGGCATGCCGTCGTATCCGCAGATCGTGTCGGCGAACGACGCCGGCAAGCCGATCGCTTGGTCGGCGCTCTCGGGCATGGCGGCGCTTCCCGGCCAGTCGGACCGCATGCTGGCCGTCTGGGATTCGTTCTACGACCAAGGCAAGATTTTTACGATCGACGCCTCGAGGAAGCCTGCCGTCGTAACCCGCGCCGTTACGATCCAGGGCGGCTCGGGTGATTTCGACAACGAAGGCATCGCGATCGCGCCGGACGGCACGTACTGGCTCGCGAGCGAAGGCAACGCGGGTAGCCGCCGGAATCGCCTGCTCCAGACGGACACGCTCGGCGTCGTCATCGACGAGATCGGGCTTCCGGCCGAGATCGAGGCCTGCCGCGCGGCTTCGACGAGCCGCGCTACGCTCGCCTCGGGTTTCGAAGGCGTGGCCGTCGTCCCAAAGGCGCGCGGCTATCTCCTCGCGGTCGCTCAGCAGCGCGGGTGGAACTACACGACCCCGGAGTGCGAGGCGCTCGACGACAACCCGGCCGCAGACGAGAACCGGGACGAGCCTCGCTACTCGCGCATTTGGCTGTACGACCCTTCGTCGGGCGAGTGGGACTACGTGGCCTACGAGCTCGAGCCGCTGCCGCAGAGCGCGAGCTGGGTCGGGCTCTCGGAGATCACGCGCGTCGGCAGTTCGTTCATCGTCATCGAGCGCGACAACCGCACCGGCGACTTCGGCGAGCTCAAGACGCTCGCAAAGTTCACGTTCGGCGAAGCGGCGGACGGAGTCGTGTCGCGCCGCGAGAAATCGGTGTACGACCTGTTGCCGGCGATGCTCTCGAGCAACGGCTGGATCACGGATAAGCCCGAAGGGGTGGCCGCGACTCCGAAAGGCGACGTGTACGTCGTGACGGACAACGACGGCGTCGACGGTTGGTCGGGCGAGACTTCGTTCCTGCGCCTGGGTAATCAGTGGAAGCTGTTCCACTAGAATCGGCGCTGAGCTCGGGAAGCGCGGCCGATGTGCGGCCGTGCTTCCCGTCGTCGGCGCCAGGTCCAGAGCAACGCCGATTCGTACAGGAGCGACGATGACAGCGTCTGGAGTTGCAAGGAGAACGTCATGCGTGTGCCATCGCTCCTTCACATCCGAGTCCCAAAGTTATTCGGCTTCGCTATTCCGATGAACGGTCAATGTCTGTGCGCCAATCGGCACATATCCGGCGAATTCGCCGTATGCTCTTGAGCGCTGCGGTCAGGCGGCGTCGAGCGCTGGCGCGTCGAAGCGAGCGACAAGCTCGTCCGCCCGCGGAATGACGAGATCGAGCCCGCCGCTCACGGGCGGACCGTGCGCGTAGCAGTTTTCGACCCGCGGGCCGACGCGACGAGCCGGCAAACTCGTGGCTATGCATCCGTCATCGAGATGCAAAGTCAGCGGGCGAGACTTATGGCCCTAACGGCGGCGAGTAGAGAAATGGCGCCCGACCTGGCCTGGATATCGGTTTCGGTGCGCGAGCCGCACGACCGTGAGGTGGTGTATGCGCGCGCCAAATGCGGCACACCGCAGAAAGTAGTTTTTTGCGCCAGTCCAGCACGCTGGATCGGCGCCAACATCGTCTACCACTTCGAGTACTTTTGGGAGTGGGCACCAGTCGACTCCCGTGAGCCTGCCATGAAGAGGACAGCGTAGAGGCCTCGCGCCCGGGTGTACGCCGCTTTCGGAACGCACTGCGGCATTGGGCGGAACGCATTGACCAGGTAACGTTTACCGTGCTCAATGACCCGACGTCTTCCAAACCGGGGGGTCACGGGGTGCGTTCAAATCTCTGCAGCGTACGCGTCGGCAGCCTAGCAGCAGCGCTTGCCGTCCTGAGTGCCACGGCGTCGCCGCCGACTGGCGCGCAAACGCGCGACGGCGATTGGCCGATGTACAGCCTCGACTTGGGTGGCAGCCGCTTCTCGCCGCTGACCGACGTCACGCCGCGCAACGTCGCCCGGCTCGCCGAAGCGTGGCAGGTGCCGGTCGCGCGTGGGCCCAACGAAGACGGCGACGCGCCGGGCGGGCGGGGCAATCCGCAGGCCACTCCGATCGCCGTCGACGGTGTGCTCTATCTACCCGTGCGCGGCAACCAGGTCCTGGCGCTCGAGGCGCACACGGGCAAGGAGCTCTGGCGGCACACGCTGCGCGCGCCGCTCAGCACCACCGCGCGCGGCGTCGCGTACTGGCCCGGCGACGGCACGCGTGGGCCGCGCATTCTGCTCACCGCCGGGCCGACGCTCGTCGCGCTCGATGCCCGCACGGGTCTCCCCGTGCCGGAGTTCGGCGTGGACGGCGTCGCGCAGATTGCCGTGCCGTGGAACGGCGTGCCGACGATCTATCGCGACCTCGCGATCTTGGGCGCGACGACGAACGAGGTGGCGCTGGCCGAGCCCGGCGATACGCGCGCCTTCGACGTCCGCACGGGCAAGCTCGCGTGGACTTTCCATACGGTCCCGTTGCCCGGCGAGGTCGGTCACGAGACATGGCTCGACAACGGCTGGCGCAATCGCTCCGGTGTCAACGTCTGGGCGTGGTACATGACCGTCGACGCCGCGCGCGACATTCTTTATATGCCCGTCGCGAGCGCCGCCGGTAATTACTGGGGCGGCGACCGGCCCGGCGACAATCTCTTCAGCAACTCGATCGTCGCTGTGCAGGCGACGACGGGCCGGTACCTCTGGCACTTCCAAACCGTGCATCACGATTTGTGGGACTTCGATCTGCCGAATCCGCCCGTGCTCGTCGATCTCGCTCCGGACGGTGACCGCGTTCCGGCGCTCGCGTCGATCGGCAAGACGGCGTGGATGTTCATCTTGAATCGCGAGACCGGCGCGCCCGTCTTCGGCGTTCGCGAGCAGCCGGTGCCGCAGGGCAACGTGCCGGGCGAGTGGTATTCGCCGACGCAACCCGTGCCCGTTAGACCTGCGCAGCCGTTCGCGCGCGTGTCGTTCGACAAAGAGCGTGACTTCGTGCGCGTCGAAGACACGTCGGCGGATCACGTGGCGGCGTGCGAAGCGCTCTGGGAGAAAAGCGGCGGCTTTGCGAACGAAGGGCCGTATACGCCGTTCAATTTCCACCGCGACGGCGATCCGCCGCGCAGCACTTTGCAGCTGCCGGGCGCGGGCGGCGGCGTGAACTGGGGCGGCGTCGCGGCCGATCCGCGGCGCGGCATCGTCTACATGCATACGCACGACACCTCGCTCGTCGGCTGGATCGAAGAGCGCAAGCCGGGGAAGAACTACGGCCGCGGTGTTGCAGGCACGACGATTCCCTACGATCGCGGCAGCGTGAACGGGCCCGGCCCGTACTTCACGTTCAGCGCGCGAGCCACGAACGACGCCGGCGAGTCGCTGGGGAGCTTGCCGTGCTATCGGCCGCCGTGGTCGCGGCTCGTGGCCGTGAACGCCAACACCGGCGACACGCTATGGGAGAAGACGCTCGGCGTCACGCCGGGCCTGCCGCCCGACCGGCAGCTCACGGGCGGCAGCGGCAGCGCCGGCCCGACGGCCACGGCGGGCGGGCTCGTGTTCGTCGGCGCGACGAACGACAGGCGCTTCCGCGCCTTCGACGCGGCGAACGGCGACGAGCTCTGGTCGGTGCAGCTCGACTCCGTCGCGAACGCGAATCCCATGACCTATCGCGGCCGCGATGGCAGGCAGCACGTTGCAGTCGTGGCCGGTGACACGCTGCGCGTCTTCGCGTTGCCGTAGCGACGGCCGCGGTCGGCCGTCTCGCATGCGGGGACGTTTGGGCACGTCGCACGCTCGGCCTCACGCTCGTCTCCGCGAGCGGCTTGTTCGTCTGCTATGCCTGCTCGCGTTGAGCGTGCTCGCTTCGCGAGCGCACGCGCATCCGGCTCCGTTCAGCTATCTCGATCTCAACGTAGATGCCGAGCGCACGGCCGGCACGCTCGTCATTCACGACTTCGACGCGGCGCACGAGCTCGGGCTCTCGGAGCCGCAGGCGCTGCTCGAGCCGGGTTTGGCGCGCGCACGCGCCGACGAGCTCATCGCGATCGTCGGCGAGCGGCTGCGCATCGTTGCCGACGGCGAGAGGGCAGCACTGCAGTGGCAACAGCTTGAGGTGCTGCCCGAACGGCAGAGCTTGAAGCTCGCGTTCACTTTATCGCTTGCGCAGCGGCCGGCGCACGTCGAGATCGACGCGACCCTTTTTCCGTACGATCCGGTCCATCAGACGTTCATCAACGTCTACGAGGACGGGCGGCTCGAACGCCAAGCGATCATCGACGCCAACGACAGCCGCTTCGAGCATTTCGCGGGCACGACCCAAGGGCGATGGGCCGTCGTGCGCACGTTCGTCGTCTCCGGCGTCGAGCACATCTTGATCGGACCCGATCACTTGCTGTTCTTGCTCGGCTTGCTGCTGCTCGGCGGCTCGCTGCGGCGGCTCGCGACGATCGTAACGGCGTTCACGTTGGGCCACAGCGTGACGTTGTCGCTGGCCGCCCTCGATCTCGTGCGCGTGTCGCCGGCGCTGGTCGAGCCGGCGATCGCCTTGAGCATCGTGGTCGTCGGCGTGGACAACCTGCTCGTGCGCCGGCGGCGCGTCGCGGAGCCGCTATCGGCCAGCGTCGACTTGAGGCCGTGGCTCGCCGTGGCGTTCGGGCTCATTCACGGGTTCGGATTCGCGGCCGTGCTGCGCGAGGTCGGGTTGCCGCCCGGGGCGCTCGGCTGGTCGTTGGCCGCGTTCAACGTCGGGGTGGAGCTGGGGCAGCTCGCCGTCGTGGCCGTGGCCGTCGTGCTGCTGGCGGCGGTCCGGCGCTACGACGTAGTATTGGCGGAGCGCTTCGCCGTGGTCGGTTCCGTTGGCGTCATCGCCGGCGGTGCGTACTGGTTCGCGGAGCGCGTCGGGCTCATCGCGTAGCGGCGTCAAACGGGGGGGAATCATGCAGCGTCCAATCGTTCTCGGCACGGTCATCGTCGGCGGGTTCCTGGCCATGACGGTGTTCGGTCAGGCGGGGCAGCTCGGCATCGACAACGTCGCGCCGAATCTCTATCGCGTGACGGGCCAGGGCGGCAACACCGCGGTGTTCGTCCGCGACGACGGCGTGCTGCTCGTCGACACGAAGCTCGCCAACAACGGCCAGGGCATCCTCGATCAGGTGCGCACGGTCACCGACAAGCCGATCACGCACATCCTGAACACGCACACGCACGGCGATCACACGGGCAGCAACATGTTCTTCCCGGCGAACGTCGAAGTCGTGACGCACGCGAACACGGCCGCCAACATGCGGAGGATGGAGGCGTTCCAGGGCGAGGGGCGCGTCGGCCTGCCGGACAGGACCTTCGAGGACCGCCTCACGCTGTTCTCGGGCGCGGAGGCCGTCGACCTCTATTATTTCGGCGCGGGCCATACGAACGGCGACGCGCTCATCGTGTTCCGAGACGCGCGCGTCATGCACTCGGGCGACATTTTTCCCAACAAGGGATTGCCGTTTCTCGACGTGAACAACGGCGGCAGCGGTGTCGCGATCGGCGAGACGCTGACGAAGGCCGCGAACGGCATCCGCAACGTCGACCGTGTCATCACGGGGCACTCGGACACAATGCCGTGGCAGGACTTCGTCGACTATGCCGAGTTCAACCGGCTGTTCCTTGAGCACGCGCGGGCCTCGCGCGCCGCGGGTAAGACGCCCGAGCAAGCCGCCGCGGATCTGCAGTTGCCCGCGAAGTTCAGCGGCTACAACCTGACGGGGCGCGGCGGCCCGGCCACCAATCTCACGATCATCTATAACGAGCTCGGCCAATAGCGCCCTCTCTAGCAGCTCGAAGGGATTCGCCGTCGAAGGCCCAGTGGCTCTTCGCGGCGCGAACGGAGCCAAGATCTTCACCAAATGGATGGCGCTCGTAGATAGCGCTCGCCGCTCGGCTCGCTCGTCGATCGATACTCCGGTTGCGCGGCTCGCGGGCCGCTCGGCTCGCTCTCGCCGCCGCGCGGGCTCGCTTCGAGGTCGCCGGCGCGACTTTTAGAGCCGAGCGCCGTCAGTTTTTTGCTTGCCGTTCGTTCTAGGGGTGAATGAGCGGAGAACCGTTGTGCCGAACCCGGACGCCAGGCGATTCGCGACGCTGATCGAACCGCACCTCGACGCGCTGTTTCGCGCCGCCTATCGGCTCGCGCGTAATCGTGCCGACGCCGAGGATCTCGTTCAGGAGACGTGTGCTCGGGCATACGAGCGTATCGGCGAGCCTCGTGAGCCGCAGCTCGTCAAACCTTGGCTCCTGCGCGTCATGCACAACCTGTTCATCGACGGTGTTCGACGCGCCCGTATCGTGCCGACTTCGTCGGGCAACGACGAAGAGCCGGCGTCTTCGGCCGCGTACCAAAGTCCGGAAGAAAGCCTGAGCGCCGCGCAGCGCGAGGAACAATTTCACCGCGCCTGGCTCAAGCTCGATCCGCACCACCGGGCTCTGTTGGCGCTACAGGCCGAAGGGTACTCGGTGAAGGAGATCAGCGAGATCACAGGCGTCGAGGGCGAGGCTCTCAACGCTCGCCTCTATCGCGCCCGCCGCAATTTCGCGCGGCATCTGGCGGGCGAAAGCGAAGCCGCGCCCTGTATTCGAATGAAGGTGGCGAAATGAACTGCGCCGAAGTCGACCGAGCTCTCGCTTCCCACGGCCCCTACACGCCGAAGCAGAAGCAGGCCATCGACGAGCACCTGTCGTCGTGCCGGGATTGTCGAGAGGCGTGGGCCGCGTATCGCGGGCTCGTTGCGGAGCCCATTCCAGCCACGCCGACCGCGCTACGTCACAGAGTCATGCGCGCGCTGCTCGCGACTCGACGCGTGGAGCCGCGAGCGGCACATCCGCTGCGGCTCGGTCTCGGCCTCCTTCTGCTGGCCGGCGCGGCAGCTGCGAGCACGTGGGTCTACCGCTCTTTCGAGGAGGAGCCGACGGTGCCGTCCGCGCTCGTCGAGAGTGACAACGCTCCAACCGCCGTATCGCCAAGCTCCGGGGACACGGGGGCGCGGCGCGCCACGCGTCCGGGCGCTGCGCCTGCGAATGGCGGAGTCGGGCAGCCAGACGTTGCTCCGGCAGGCGACGCTTACCCGCTCGACGCGTATAGCCTCGTCGTCCTCGCGATACCGAGTCCCGCGCTCGCGCCGGAGGCGGCCGGCTATTTCGAGCAGTGCCACGAGGACGCTCTCCGCGCGCTTCGCACGATCGATGGCCTCAACCTCATCGCGGGCGGGCAGGTTTCACCTTATGGCGATTCCCGTCGCCCGCCGGAAGAAATCGGCCGCGAGCTCGGAGCCGGGCGAGTCTTGGTGCTCAGCACGGCGTCCGCCACGAGATTCGAACAGATGCCGGCGCCTCCGCGCGAGCACGAGCCCGGTTCGCGCGTCGCCGGCTCGTGCTACGCCGATCTCATCGACGTGCAAACGAACGCTGGGCGGCCTATAGCGGGAGGCACGAGCTCGCCGTGGACGGCCGATGACTCGCGTCGTTTCGCGCAGGGCGTTGCGTGGGGCGTGCGTAACGCCATCCTCGAGGATCGCGGCGCGCTGATCGCGCGCGCGCAAGCGACGGTGCTCGATCCGGCGGGCGGTGTTGGTCGCGTTGGCGCGCTGGCGAACCTCCGCCGCGGACGCTTATACGCCGAGCAGCTGGCCATCGACGAGATGCAAGGAATGGCACCGGAACCCATTCCCGGTGCATTTACGGAAGCCGTGGTTGCGGCGGCCGTGAACATCGGGTCCGCGGCGCCCGATGCCATGGTGCGCCTGTACGCGTGGCGGTATTTGCGCGGCGTTCGCGATCCCAATCTCACGCAGGCCCTTCTCTATTCGCTCGCGAGCGACGGAGACGCTCGCGTGCGTTGCCAAGCGGCGCTCACGCTCGGTTATCTCTTGGATGAGCCCGGTGTGCGTAACGCATTGATGCGCGCCAGCTTAGAGGACCCTTCGACGGAACCCCCCACGAAAGATGGATGTATATTGTCCGTGCGCGCCGCCGCGGAGAGGGCGCTACAGTCGGACGACGAGCTCCGCGCGGCGTCGCTGCGCACGTTGCTCGACCCCACGTTGCCGAGCGCGTCGCGGCTGGCACCGCTCTACGAGAGCCTCGACGGTCGAGGCCTGCCCTCGGCGCTCGATGAAACCGCCGCGCAAGCCGTCTTCGAGATCGGGCAACGCGCCGAAGACGCTCGAGTCCGCGCGCTCGCGTGGGAATCGCTGCGCAGCTCCGTCCTCCCCGCGTTCAAGCCGACGCTGATCGAGGATCTCGATAGGCACCCTTCGGAAGACGTACGCGCGGCCGCGGCTACTGCGCTTGGACCCTACGCCGGGGAAGCGCAGGTGAGGGCTGCTCTCGAGCAAGCACGCGCCGACCCCGCGCTTGTCGTTCGCCGCGCCGCGCAGCTGGCTCTGGCGACGGCCTCCACCGAATGAGTCGCGCCGACTGGGCACAACGCTAACCGCGCGTTCGCGCGAGTACCGATGTTCCTCGCATGGACCTAGCGCTCGTCGACGACGATCTCGCCGCTCTTGATGACGGCAACGACGTTCAGTAGATCCGTCACCGTCTCGAGCGGATCGCCGTCCACGATCACGATGTCCGCGAGCTTTCCGGGCTCGAGCGTACCGATGTCGTCGCGCAGCACGGCTCGAGCGGCATTGCGCGTGAGGATCTGCACGATGTCGCGCGGCGAGAACATCAGCGCGAGCGGACGCAGCTCGAGCGCCAGCGATTCGCGCGGCAAGAAGCGCGTGTCGGTGCCGTAGCCGTAGACGATTCCGGCTTCCCACAGCAGGCGCGCATTCACCGGTCCCTGGCCCCCGCTCGAGAGCGTGTTCCATGGGAACGGTTCGAAATCGCGGAAGGTGGGCCGGTTCTCGTCGTCGAAGTAGGGCACGAACACGCCGAGCGTCGACATCATCGGGATCCGCGCCGCGGCGATGAACTTCGCCTGTTCGTCGGTGAGGTGGCCGATGTGGGGCGTATGAGCGAGCGACTGCACGCCTGCCCGTACGGCTGCGAGCGTGTCGTCGACGGTCACCGCGTGCGTGATCACGGGTAGGTTGTGCTTTTTCGCTTCCTGCACGATCAGCGTGAGCGTAGCTTCCTCGGGTCCGCCGGGTGTCACGATGATGTTGGTCTTGAGGCCGTCGACGCCGGCTCGCGCCATCGCCGCGACCGCCGAGCGCGTCTCTGCGGCCGGCACGGCGGCGGCCGCCTCGGTGCGCGGCGCCCGCGACCGGTCCGAGCGCGCCGGATCGACGCGCGGCGCACCGCCGCCGCCGGCTGCGGCACGCGCCGTGGGTACGCGGCCGAGCACGATCAGCCGCGGGCCTTCGATGCGGCCGTCTTCGAGACGGCTACGGAGCTCCAGCGCCGTGTCGATGTCGTCGCCTGCTGACAGCACCGTCGTGAAGCCCGCGTCGAGGAACTCCCGCATGCGGGCCGGCGCTTCCGACGCGAGCCACTCCGCTCCGCCGCCGATGGGGTGTCGATGCGACTCGATAAAGCCCGGCATCACGGTCTTGCCGGCGGCGTCCACGACGCGGCCTCGGGAAGCCGCGGGCGAGCCGGCGGCAACCGATTCGATTCTGCCTTCCGTCACGACAACGGCGCCGCGCTCGATCACGCTGCCCGTGCCGTCGAGGATGCGCGCATTCGTGATCGTAAGCTCTTGCGCGAGCGCGGCGCTCGAGACCCACGTTAGCGCGCATACGGCGCCGAAGGACAAAGGGCATAGCGCGTTTCGCATGGCGATCACATCGTCTTATTCAACTGCCGGTACGATACCGGCGAAGAGCCGAATACGCCAAGTCGATGCGTTCCGGAGGACTTCGCCGCTCAAGACCGTGGATCGCTTGGACCGGCCCGGATCTCGAGCGGCGATAGAGTCGTGGACCCTGCGCCGCATTCCTGACAAGAGATGTCCCGAGCATCGGTACGATTCGAAGCGTCTCGTACGGCAAGGAAACTTCGATGTACGTTCTGTATCACTTCCCTCAATCGCAACACGCGCGGCGCGTCGTCTCGCTGCTGGAGGAAGCCGGTCTCCCATACGAGCTGCGCCACGTGGCAATGGACAAAGGCGAGCATCGATCGGCGGAGTATCTGGCGATCAACCCGAACCACCAAGTGCCTACTTTGATCGACGGAGACGTGAAGATTCACGAATCGAACGCGATTCTGCGCTACCTCTGCGCAAAACACCGTCTCAGCGCGTGGTATCCGGAAGACCTGCCGGCGCGAGCCAAGGTCGAGCAGTGGCTCGATTGGAATCAGTGCCGCCTGTCGCCGGCGGTCGTCGACGTGGTGCTGAACGGCGTCTTTCTTGGAGCCGCAGGCGATCGGGCTGCGGTCGAGCGTGGCTTGTCGAAGCTGCCGGAGCTTTGGTCGGTGCTCGAGGCCGGGTTGTCCGAGTCACCGTTCGTCGCGGGCTCTCGGCCGACTATCGCCGATCTGTCGCTCGCATCCAGCGTGTTCCAACTGACGTTCGCGAACATCGTGCCGGCCGAGCCCGCGACCGCGGCTTGGTTTCGGCGAGTGAGCGAGCTCGACGGCTTCCGGAAGTCCCTTCCCAACCGACCGGCTTGACGGCCGCAGCCGTTCGCGGCGCGGCCGCAACGGTTCGCGGCGCGCCGCGGCCTGCGACGGCAATTGGCAGCCGACACCGAGCAACGGCGCGACTTCGAGCGCTGGCACTAGCTTTGCAACGGGGCGCGAGCGGGCGAGGAGCCCGGCGTTTCAACCCCTCAAGCGGAGACAAGTGCATGCAGACGAAGAAGGCTTTGTTCGGCTCGGCGGTCGGCGGACTGATCGCGCTCGCGCAGATCGCGATCCAAGCTCAGCCGGCGCCGACCCCGAGCTTTGCAGCCGAGAAGTGCTATGGCGTCGCGAAGGCCGGCAAGAACGACTGCGCCGCGAACGGCCATGCGTGCCAGGGCCAGGCGAAAGCCGACGCCAACGCGCGCGAGTGGATCTACGTTCCAACGGGGACGTGCGAGCGCATCGTCGGCGGCAGCCTCGCGGCCAAGTAGGTCGATGCGCGCGAACCCCCCGACGCGCAGACCCGGAGCCCCGGTCCCGGCGCTGGCCGGGATCGGGCTTCGCTCGGCGCATCTCGCCGAGCTGCTGGCCGGCCCGCCGCCGGTGCCGTGGCTCGAGGTGCACAGCGAGAACTACTTTGCGGCCGGCGGCGCTGCGCTCGAGTCGCTCACTCGCATTCGCGCGACTTACCCCGTGTCGTTCCACGGTGTCGGCTTGTCGCTCGGCTCCGTCGATCCGCTCGATCGCGCTCATCTTCGCAAGCTTGCCGAGCTCGTGCGGCGCTACGAGCCGATGCTCGTCTCGGAGCATTTGTCGTGGAGCTCGATCGGCGGCCGCTTCTTGAACGATCTTCTGCCGTTGCCGGCGACGCGCGAGGCGCTCGAGCACCTTGTGCTGCGCGTCGACGAGGCGCAGGAACATCTCGGCAGGCAGATCCTGCTCGAGAACGTGTCGAGCTATCTCGTGCTCGGCGCGGACGAGATGCCGCAGGCCTGCTTCTTCGCGGAGCTCGTGCAGCGCACGGGCTGCGGCATTCTGCTCGACGTCAACAATGCGTACGTGAACGAGTGCAATCACGGCGCGTCGGCCGCGGAGTTCATTCGAAATCTGCCGCCGCAAGCCGTGCACGAGATACACCTCGCGGGACACACGATTCACGACTACGACGGCGAGCGCGTCGTCGTCGATACGCACGACACGCTCGTCTGCGACGCCGTTTGGTCGCTGTACGAGCTCGCCGCGGCGCGGTTTGGCCGAGTGCCGACGCTCATCGAATGGGATTCGGAGCTGCCGGCTCTCGACGTGCTCGTCGGCGAAGCGCGGCGCGCCGACTACATCATGACGGAGGCCCGCCATGCCCTCGCTGCGTGAGCTGCAACAGACCGCCTATCGCGCGATCGCGCGCGACGACGACTCGCACGCCGCCGCCTTCGACGCGGCGCGGCTCGCCGTCTATCGCAACAACGCGCGCGAGACCTTCCACAAGACGCTCGCCGTGACGTATCCCGTCGTGCGCCGGCTCGTCGGCGAGATGTGCTTCCGCGGCCTGGCGCGCTCGTACTCGACGGAATTCCCGTCGCGCAGCGGCGATCTCGCACGCTATGGCGCCGAGTTGCCCACGCTGCTCGACATCCAATATCGCGATACGCCGTTCGCCTATCTCGCCGACGTCGCACGGCTGGAATGGGCCTGCGCGGAAGCCGAGACGGCCGCGGACGGGTTGCCGTTCGATCTGCTCGCTCTCGAGCGCGTCCCGCGCGACGATAGCGACCGGCTGCGCTTCCTGTTGCGGCCCCCCGTTCGACTGCTCTCGTCGCGCTTCCCGATCTTTGCGATCTGGGAGGCGCACCAGCAGAACGAGGTCGAGCCCGTCTCGCTCGGACTCGGCGCAGAGCACGTGCTCGTCACGCGCCGCCGCGGTGTCGAGGTCTTCAAGCTCGACGCGGGCACGTTCGCGTTCGCGCGTAGTCTCGCCGACGGCGAGCGGCTCGCGGATGCCGCTGCCGCCGGGGAGGCCGCGGCCGCCGACTTTGCGCTCGACGACGCGCTCAAGATACTGGTCCGACTCGATGTGCTGTCAGGCGTTCGCTTGCCGGCCGACGAACTTGAATAACGACGGAGAATCAACATGAGCATAGCGAAGCTTCATCACTTGTTCGTCGCCGTGCCGGAGCGCGTGCTCGGCAACCTGGAGTCGCTGTTGCTGCTCGCAACGCGGCTCTGGGTGAGCTGGGAGTTTCTGAAGTCGGGCTGGCTCAAGATCACGAGCTGGCAGAACACGGTCTTCTTGTTCCGGAACGAATACCAAGTCCCGGTTTTGACGCCGTACTTGGCCGCCGTCGCCGGCACGGCCGGCGAGCTCGTGTTTCCGGTGCTCTTGATCGCCGGGCTCGCCGGGCGGTTGTCGTCCGTCGGGTTGTTCGCCGTGAACGTCATGGCCGTGGTGTCGTACGCGCACGTGCTGCTCACGGAAGGGTTCGAGGCGGCGGTCGGCCAGCACTATCTCTGGGGCTTCGCGCTGCTCGTCCTCGCCGTGTTCGGCCCGGGGCGCCTCTCGCTCGATCGAGCGCTGACTTCGCTCGCCGAAGCGCGGCCCGCGGCGCTTCGGGCACGCACGGCGTAAGGCCGGCTATACTGCCGCGCGTAGCCGCACAAGACCGTCCGCGACACGGCGACCGAAAGCGAACCGACCGAGTGGCAACCGAGCGTCACGCATCCCGCAGCGATCTCTTGCGTTCGCTGGACGAATCGCTGGCCGGTCTCACGGGCCGCGAGTTCTTCCGGGCGCTCACGCGCACGCTCGCCGAAGGGCTGCAGGCGCACTGTTCGTTCGTTTGCGAGTTCACGGACGGCAACACGGTCGCGATCCCGTTCGCGTTCTGGCACGAAGGTGAAATCGTCGACGGCGAGCCGTACGCGCTCGAGGGCACTCCGTGCGAAGCCGTGCTCGCCGGCGACGTCGTGGTTTTCGAGCACGACGTCTGCGCGCACTTCCCGCATCACCGTGCCGAGCTCGAAGCCGTGAAGGCAGAGAGCTACCTCGCGATCCCGATGAAGAGCCGCGACGGCGGGATCATGGGGCACGTCGCCGTCATCGACAAGCGCCGGCGCAGCTTCGCCGACACGGACTTGGGACTGCTGCGGCTCTGCGCGAGCCGGGCCACGGCCGAGCTCGAGCACATCCGCGTGGAGCGCGAGCTCGAACGCCGCGTGCAGGAGCGGACGCAGGAGCTCGCGGCCGCGCGCGACGAGATGGAGCAGCGCGTGCTCGAGCGCACGGCGACGTTGTCTGCAGTCAACACGCGCCTGCGGCACGAGATTGCAGCCCGCACCGAAGCCGAGGCCGCTCTGCGGCGGCAAGAGGAAGCGTATCGCGATCTCTACGAGCACGCGCCAAACGTCTATTGGTCGACGGGCGCCGACGGCCACATCAAGCGCGCGAATCGCCGCGCGGCCGAGCTGTTCGGCCGCGAGGTCGTCGGCGAGCACTTCACGAGCCTGATCGCCGACACACCCGACGGTTTGCCGCGCGGCCTCCGGGTCTTCCAGCGGTTCCTCGAAGGGAAACCGACGTACGGGGAGGAATTCGAGTTTCGCGGCGCCAACGGCCGCAGCATCTGGGCCACCGTGAACGTGCTGCCGATTTTCGACGAGAACGGCAAGCCCGTGGCCACGCGCACGACGCTGGCGGACATCACGGAGCGCAAACGTGCCGAGCTGGCGCTCGAAGCCGCGCGCCGCGAAGCCGAAGCGGCGAGCCAGGCCAAGAGCGAGTTTCTCGCGCGTATGAGCCACGAGCTGCGAACGCCGCTGAACGCGGTCTTGGGTTACGCGCAGCTGCTGCAGCGCGATCCCGGAATCGGCGCCGCGCAGCGCCTGCAGATCGAGACGATCCGCCGCTCGGGCGAGCACTTGCTCACGTTGATCAACGACGTGCTCGACCTCGCGCGCATCGAGGCCGGCAAGTTCGAGGTCGCGGCCGTCGACACCGATTTGGGCGCCCTGGTGCGCGACGTCAGCGCGATGTTCCGGCAGCGCGCCGAGCACGCGGGCCTGGCGTTTCACAGCGAGCTCGCGTCGCCGTATCCGCCGCTCGTGCGCGCCGACGACCGGGGTCTGCGCCAGGTCCTGATCAACCTCCTCGGCAACGCCGTCAAGTTCACGAAGGCGGGCGAGGTGCGGCTCACGGTGCAATCCACGCGGCTCGACTCGGAGCGCTGGAGGATCGTCTTCGAGGTTGCCGACACGGGGATCGGCATCGCGAAGGGCGACCTCGACCGCATCTTCGAGCCGTTCTATCAAGTCGCCGGCCGCAACAGCGAGGGCCTCGGGCTCGGCCTCGCGATCACGCGGCGGCTCGTCGAGGCTATGGATGGCGAGCTCACCGTCGCGAGCGAGCCTGACGCCGGCACGACGTTCACGCTGGCGCTCACGGTGGAAAGCCGCGCGATCGAGCCCGCGCGGGCCGAGCCGCACGCGCAGGGTTACAGCGGGCGCCGCCGCAGCGTGCTCGTCGTCGACGACAACGCCGAGAACCGCGCCGTCCTCGCGCGCTGGCTTGCGCCGCTCGGTTTCATTGTCCACGAGGCGGACGACGGCGAGGCGGCGATTGCAGCGGCAGAGAAGCTCGCGCCCGATGCCGTGCTGATCGACCTCGTGATGCCCGGCGTCGACGGGCTCGCCGCGACAGCGCGCATTCGCTCGCTCGATCTCGAGAACCCGCCGCGCATCGTGGCCGTCACCGCGAATGCGTTCGAAGAGGCACGGCGCCGCAGCCTCGCCGAAGGCTGCGATGCGTTCCTCGCGAAGCCCGTGAATTTCGACCGGCTGCGCGAGACGCTCGGCTCGCTGCTCGAGCTCGATTGGCAGTACGCCGGCGAGACCGAGCCGCAGTCTGCGAACGCGGCCGAGCCGCCGCCGTCGTCGGTGCCGTTGGAGCGGCTCGCGGAGCTGCGCGACCTCGCGCACGCCGGCGACGTGATGGCCCTCGAAGCGCGAATCGAGGCACTGGCAGGCGACTCGCGCCATGCCGCGTTCGTGGCGGACCTCCGCTCGGCGATCGCGCGCATGGACCTGCGCGGCATCGAGCGCCGGCTCGAGCACGTCCTTCGCGAGGGCGCTCGCCAATGACGGACTCGACGACGGTGCTCGTCGTCGACGACGACGTGGCGAGCTTGAGCGCTTTGTTCGAATGCCTGCGCCGCGCGGGCTATCGCGTGCTCGTGGCTCAAGACGGCGCCAGCGCGCTCGAGCGAGCCGAGAACGGTAAGCCGGCGCTCGTGCTGCTCGACGTCATGATGCCCGACATGGACGGCTTCGCGACGTGCCGGCGCTTGAAGCGGAACCCCGCAACGGCCGACATCCCGGTCTTGTTCTTGACGGCACTCACGGATACGGCCGAGAAGCTCAAGGGCTTCGAGGCCGGCGCCGTCGACTACCTGACGAAACCGTTTCAGTGGGAAGAGGTGCTCGCGCGCGTTCGCACTCACTTGCGCCTTCGGGCCGCCGAGCGCGAGCTCGTTGCCGCGAACAGGACGCTCGAGGCGCGCGTCGCCGAACGTACCGCGGAGCTGCAGCGCTCGCTCGAGGAGCTCGAGCGTTTGCGGCAGCGCTTGCAAGCCGAGAACGCCTACCTGCAGCAGGAGCTCGGCGCGGAGCAGCGCGGCATCGTCGGCTCGTCACCCGCCATCGAAAGTCTGCGCGAGCAGATCGCGCGCGTCGCGCGCAGCGACACGACGGTTCTCGTCCACGGCGAGACGGGCACGGGCAAGGAGCTCGTCGCGCAAGCGCTGCACGACGCGAGCGCGCGTCGCGATGGGCCGCTCGTGAAGCTGAACTGTGCCGCGATCTCGGCCGGACTCGTCGAGAGCGAGCTGTTCGGCCACGTCAAGGGCGCGTTCACGGGCGCGACGGACAAGAACGTCGGCCGCTTTCAGCTCGCCGACGGTGGCACGCTGTTTTTGGACGAGATAGGCGAGCTGCCGCTCGAGACGCAAGTGAAGCTGCTCCGCGTGCTGCAGGAGCGCGAGTTCGAGCCGGTCGGCAGCGCGAAGCCGCAGCGCGTGGACGTGCGCGTGATCGCCGCGACGAACCGCCGCCTCGAGGACGAGGTGGCGCGCGGCAAGTTTCGCTCGGACCTCTATTACCGCTTGAACGTGTTTCCCGTCGAGGTGCCGCCGCTGCGCGCGCGCAAGGGCGACATCCCGGAGCTCGCGGCGCATTTCGTCGAGCGGCTGTCGCGCAAGGTCGGCCGCCCCGTGCGGCCGCTCGCGGCTTCGGCGTTGGCGCAGCTCACGGCCCACGATTGGCCCGGCAACGTTCGCGAGCTGCAGAACACGATCGAGCGCGCGCTGATCTGGTCGACGGGGGGCGAGGTCACGATCGACTGGCCGCTCGCGGCCGCCCGCAGCGTCGAGGCGCCGGCCGAAGAGACGAAGCCGTGGCGCCGCGCACGAACGGCGGTCCCGCAAGCACGGACGCTCCGGCGACGACGCTCGTCGAGGTCGAGCGGCAGCACATCGTCTCGATGCTGAAGCGCACGGGCGGCGTGATCGAAGGCCCCAAGGGCGCGGCCAAGATGCTCGACATGAAGCCGAGCACCATGCGCTATCGGATTCGCAAGCTCGGTATCCGCAAGACCGACTACCTGGCCTGAGGCGCGGCTCTCCGCCGAACCCCGTTCCAGCGGCGTAACGCGGCGCCGGCGGCGAGCGACAGCACGAAAGCACCGACGCCGGTGACGGCGGCTTCGAGCAACGACGCAGCGCCGAGTGTCGCAAGGTGCACGACGGCGTCGACGGCCGTCGTCGTCACGCCCAAGACGAGCGCCACGGCCCATTTTCGCTTCGAGCTCGCGACGGTGGCGACCGCTGCGGCGATCGCGCCCGTCAGCAGTCCCGTTTGCGACGCGACGATCCAGTGCGAAACGCCGAGCACGAGCACGTTGCCCTGGACCATCGTCAGCAGGCATGCGAAACCCGATTCGCAGGCGTTCTCGACGAACGGCGCTAGCTTGATTTTCATGGCGGCGATCTCCTCCCACGCCCGATAGCAAGTTGCATGCCCGCGGCGAAGAGCGCGGCCGCGCTCGCACGAGTGGCCGCGAAAGCCATCGATGATTGCGGCGGCGCCACCGCCCGTTGCGGTTCCGCCGTTCGCCGCGGCGTCGCTTCGTTGCTTCGTGCGCCGAAGTCGAGGCGCCGCGCGCTCTCGCGCGTTCTCGCGTCGCTGGCACGGCTGTTGCAAAAGGCCCGCACGACGAGCGCCGCGTCGGCGCGAGAACGAACAAACCGCGGAGACCGTCAGATGAGCAAAGCTTCGAATCGCTGGGCGCTGGTTCTCGCAGCCGGTTCCGGCACGCGTCTCTCGAGTCTCACGACGGATGGCACGGGCGAATCCGTGCCGAAGCAGTTCTGCTCGTTGAACGGCGGTTCGTCGCTGCTCGAGGAGGCGCTCGAGCGCGTCGCGGGCCTCGTGGCTCCGGCGCAGACCATCGTCATCGTGGCCGAGGAGCACCGGCGCCACTGGCAGCATGCGTTCGAGAACCTGCCGCCGCAGAACGTCATCGTCCAGCCGCGTAACCGTGGCACTGCGAACGGCATCCTGCTCGGCGTAAGCGCGATTCTCGAGCGCGACCCCGGCGCGCTCGTCGCAATCGTTCCATCCGATCATTACGTTGCGCGCGAAGACGTGCTCGCTCGCGCGCTCGACCGTGCGCTGACGGCCGTCGGCGCCGAGCGCGCCGCGTCTGTCGGCTTTCTCGGCTTCGAGCCCGAGAGCGCGGATCCCGAGCTCGGCTACATCGTGCGCGGCGAGCCGCTCGGCGACGGCAGCTGCGCCGTCGCGCGCTTCGTCGAGAAGCCGCCGCGCGCCGACGCGGCGAAGCTCTTGAAGCGCCGCGCGCTCTGGAACAGCTTCATCCTCGTCGCGCGCGCCGCGGCTCTCGTCGAGCTGGTTGCGCTCCGCTATGCGGCCGAAGTCGCCGCGTTTCGCAAAGTGTGGTGCCGCGAGAGCGCAGAGCGCGAGCCCATCGCGCAGCAGCTCGCACGTCTCTACGAGACGCTGCCCGAGCTCGATTTCTCGCGGCACGTCGTCCAGGACACGTCGGCGCCGCTGCACGTCGTGCCCGTGCCGGCGTGCGGCTGGAGCGACTTGGGCACGCCGCAGCGTGTGGCCGAGTGCCTCGGCCGCCTGGGCGCGCCGCCGCCGCGGCGCGGCGCTTGGGCGCCGCATTTCAATCTCGCCGAAGCGTACTGGCGCTCCTCGAGCGCGGCATCGGCTCAAACCGCGTGAATCGAACCTAGGGAGAAATGTCGATGTGGGCACAAACGAACGAACGCTTCCTGGACCGCCATGGTTGCGGCGACGAGCTTTATCTCGACGCGGACATGCGAGCGTCGACGGCGCTTGCCGAAATTTACCGCGGCGACTTCTTCGACCACGTCGACGAGCTCGACGACGCCGATGACGCTGCCGCTCATTGAGCTCGGGCGCGGCGAGCTCGCGACGTTCGCGGCCTCGACCGAACGCGAGTGGCTCGTGACGAACGGCCTCGGCGGCTATGCGGCGGGCTCGGTAGCCGGCGCGCGCACGCGCCGCTACCACGGCCTGCTCGTCGCGGCGCTGAAGCCGCCCCTCGGGCGCACGGTGCTCGTTGCGAAGCTCGACGCCACGGCCGAATATCGCGGCGACGTCGTCGCGCTCGGCGCCAACGAGTATGCGGACGGCACCGTCGATCCGCGCGGGTTCGAGCGCCTCGAGCGATTCCGGCTCGAAGGCCAGACGCCCGTGTGGCACTACGTGGTCGGCGACGCGCTGCTCGAGCAGCGCGTGACGATGGTTTACGGCGAGAACACGACGCTCGTGTCCTTCAAGCTCGCGCGTGCATCGGCGCCGATGAAGCTCGCGCTCACGCCGTTTTGCACGTACCGCGACTATCACGGCCAAACGCGCGGCGCGGGCTGGACGCTCGGCACGACGTCGTTGCCGCGCGGTTGTGAGATTGTCGCGTTCGACGGCGCTCGTGCCTATCGCCTCGAGACCGACCGCGGCGCGTTTCGTCCGGCGCCTTGCTGGCACTGGAGCTTCAAGCAGCGCGCCGAGACCGCGCGCGGTCTCGATGACGTCGAAGACTTGTTCGTGCCGGGCGAGTTCGCGGTGCAGCTCCGCCCGGGCGAGACAGTGACGCTCCGACTCGCGATGACGGCCGGCGAGGTCGCGTCGCTCGAGTTCGCGGCCGAGCACGAGCGGCAGCAACAGGTGCTCGCAACGGCGAACGCCGCTGCCGAGCCCCACTGGGTGCAGCAGCTCGTGCTCGCGGCCGATCAGTTCGTGGTCCGTCGCGGTACCGCGGCCGACGGCCGCACCGTGATCGCGGGTTACCCGTGGTTCGGCGATTGGGGCCGCGACACGATGATCGCGCTGCCTGGCCTTGCGCTCGCGACGGGCCGCCACGACGTCGCGCGAAACGTGCTGCGCACGTTCGCGCCGTTCGTCAGTGAAGGCATGTTGCCGAACCGGTTCCCCGATGCCGGCGAGGCGCCGGAGTACAACACCGTCGACGCGACGCTGTGGTACCTCCACGCGCTCGACGAGTACCTCGCGGCGACCGGCGACCGCGCGCTGCTCGCCGAGCTTTACCCCGTTCTGCTCGACGTCGTCGAGTCGCACCTGCGCGGCACCCGCTACCGGATTCACGTCGACGGCGACGGGCTGCTCTACGCCGGCGAGCCCGGCGTGCAGCTCACGTGGATGGACGCGAAGATCGGCGACTCAGTCGTGACTCCGCGCGTCGGCAAGCCCGTCGAAATCAACGCGCTCTGGTATCGCGCGCTCGTGGCGATGGAGTCTTTCGCAGCCCTGCAAGACGATGCGCTCGCCGAGCGGCGGTTCGCGAAGCTCGCGGGCAATGCGTTGCGCTCGTTTCGGCGACGCTTCTGGTCGAGCGAGCGCGGCTATCTCGCCGACGTCGTCGACACACCGAGCGGCGCGGCCGATTACGCGCTGCGGCCGAACCAGATCTTCGCCGTCTCGCTCGATGACGGCTTGCTCGAGCGCGACCAAGCGCGGTCCGTCGTCGACGCTTGCGCGCGCGAGCTCTGGACGCCCGTCGGATTGCGCAGCTTGGGCCCGCGCGAGCGCGACTACGCCGGCCGCTATGGCGGCGGCCCGCGCGAGCGCGACGCCGTGTACCACCAGGGCACGGTGTGGTCGTGGCTGCTCGGGCCGTTTGCCACCGCGCACTTCAATGCGTATCGCGACGCAGCAGTCGCGTGCGCGTACCTGTCGGGTATCGCGCCGCATCTGCGCGAAGCCTGCATCGGTCAGATCGGCGAAATCTTCGACGGCGATGCGCCGCATCGCCCCGAAGGTTGTTTCGCCCAAGCCTGGAGCGTCGCGGAGGTCTTGCGCGCGTGGCGCGCGATCGGGTCGGCGGCGAACAGCACCGTCAACTTTGGCTCGGCGGCGCGTTGAAGGCGCCGCACGTTCGGAGACTTTCGATGGAACAAAGAATCGTCGTCCCTCGTTCGAAATCGCTGCGGCAGAAGCGAGCGGGTCGCCCTCGCGAAATGAACGCCGAGAAGCTGCGCCTCGCCGCCTTTCCCGACGGCCGCGGCTTCAAAGCCTGGGGGCCGTACTTGAGCGAGCGCCAGTGGGGCACCGTGCGCGAGGACTACAGCCCGCACGGCAACGCTTGGGACTATTTCCCGCACGATCATGCGCGCAGTCGTGCGTACCGCTGGGGCGAGGACGGCATCGGCGGCTGGTCCGACGTCGAGCAGCGTCTTTGCTTGAGCGTGGCGCTCTGGAACGGCCGCGATCCGATCTTGAAGGAACGGTTGTTCGGGCTCACGAACGGCGAGGGCAATCACGGCGAGGACGTCAAGGAGCTCTATTACTACCTCGACGCCGTGCCGAGCCACGCGTACCTCAAGATGCTCTACAAGTATCCGCAGAGGGCGTTCCCCTATGCGGACCTCGTCGAGGAGAACCGCCGCCGCGGCATCGGCCAACCGGAATACGAGATCGTCGACACGGGCGTCTTCGACGACGGCCGCTATTTCGACGTCGTCATCGAGTACGCGCAGGCCGAGCCCGGCGACGTGCTGTTGAACGTCACGGTTCACAACCGCGGGCCCGACGCAGCGAAGCTGCATGTGCTGCCGCAGCTATGGTTTCGCAACACGTGGAGCTGGACGCAAGACGCGCCGCGGCCGCGGCTGACGCTCGCCGCGCCGGGCGTCGTCGCGGCCGAGCACGCGACGCTCGGACGGACGTACTTCCGCACGGGCGCCGACGCGGAGCTCGTGTTCACCGACAACGATACGAACGTCGCGCGGTTGTACGGCCAGCCGCGCGAAGGGCGCTTTTTCAAGGACGCGTTCGACGACTACGTCGTGCACGGCCGCCGCGATGCCGTGAACCCGGCGAACAGCGGCACGAAGGCCGCCGCCGTGCACGTGCTCGACGTGCCGGCCGGCGAGTCCCGTACGGTGCGCGTGCGGTTGTCGGCGGACCTCGACGAGGCGCCGTTCGCGGACTTCGGCACGTTGCTCGAGACACGGCGCGCCGAAGCCGACGAGTTCTATGCCGACCTTCAGGCCGGCGTGGTCGACGACGACGCCAGGCTCGTCCAACGGCAAGCGTTCGCCGGCATGATCTGGAGCAAGCAGTTCTTCTACTACGACGTTCCGGAATGGCTGAACGGCGACCCCGCGCAGCCGCCGCCGCCGGAAGGCCGCAAGCACGGTCGCAACCGCGACTGGGCGCACCTCAACAACGCCGACGTCATCTCGATGCCGGACAAGTGGGAATACCCGTGGTACGCGGCTTGGGATCTTGCGTTCCACTGCATCCCGCTCGCGTTGCTCGACGCCGACTTCGCAAAGAACCAGCTCCTATTGCTCACGCGTGAGTGGTACATGCACCCGAACGGCCAGATGCCGGCGTACGAGTGGGCGTTCGGCGACGTCAATCCGCCCGTGCACGCGTGGGCGACGTGGCGCGTGTACCAGATCGATCGCGAGCAGCGCGGCGGCCGCGGCGACATCGCGTTCCTCGAGCGTGTGTTCCACAAGCTGATGTTGAACTTCACGTGGTGGGTGAACCGCAAGGACGCCGAAGGCCGCAACGTGTTCCAAGGCGGATTCCTCGGCCTCGACAACATCGGCGTCTTCGATCGCAGCTCCACGCTGCCGACCGGAGGGCACATCGATCAGTCCGACGGCACGAGCTGGATGGCGATGTACTCGCTGAATCTGATGCGCATCGCGCTCGAGCTCGCGAAGCACAACTCCGCCTACGAGGACATCGCGACGAAGTTCTTCGAGCACTTCCTGCACATCGCCGAGGCCATGAACAACATCGGCGAGCACGGCGTCGGGCTGTGGGACGACGACGACAAGTTTTTCTACGACGTGCTGCATCTGCCGAACGGCGAGATGAAGCAGCTCAAGGTGCGCTCTATGGTCGGGTTGATCCCGCTCTTCGCGGTCGAAGTGCTCGACCCAGAGCTGCTGAAGGCCGTGCCCGAGTTCGCGCGGCGGCTCGAGTGGTTTCTCGACTACCGGCCCGATCTCGCGAAGCTCGTTTCGCATTGGGAAGTCGAAGGGCAGGGGCACCGGCGCCTCCTGTCGCTGCTGCGCGGCCACCGCATGAAGAAGCTGCTGAAGCGCATGCTCGACGAGACGGAGTTCCTGTCCGAGTTCGGCGTTCGCGCGCTGTCGCGGCATCACGAGCGCGAACCGTACGTGTTCGAGCTCATGCATGGCCAGACGGCGACCGTCGCATATCGCCCTGCCGAGTCCGACACGGGGCTCTTCGGCGGCAACTCGAACTGGCGCGGCCCGATCTGGTTTCCAGTCAACTACCTGATCATCGAGTCTCTGCAGCGCTTCCATCACTACTACGGCGACGACTTCCGCGTCGAGTGCCCGACGGGGTCCGGCAACCTGCTCACGATTCGCGAGGTCGCCGACGAGCTTTCGCGCCGGCTCGCGCGAATCTTCCTGAAAGACGAGAACGGCCGACGGCCCGTGTTCGGGCATCACCCGCTGCTCCAGAGCGACCCGCACTTTCGCGACTACGTCTTGTTCTACGAGTACTTTCACGGCGACACGGGCCGCGGCGTCGGTGCATCGCATCAGACCGGCTGGAAGGGGCTGATCGCGAAGCTCCTCACGCCGCGCCGCGACAAGCACGCCGCGCGCAGCGCCGAGGCAGAGGACGTCGCGATCGCCGGAGGGCAGCGGTGAACGCGCTGCGCAACGCGGCATTGGTGCTCGTCGCGGCGGCGCCGCTCGCCGTACGAACCGAGGTCGCCGAGCTCATTCGGAGCTGCCTCGGGCGCCACGATGCCGCACGGGCCGTGCCGCAGCCGCTCCGAGCCCGCAGTGAGGGGCGGTGCCCGATGCTGCGCCGATCCTTCTGAGTATCAAAGGGAGAGCAACGATGGACTCAATTCGTGCTGCCACGGCGACCGCGACGAGCACCCGGGCGGACAACCACTTGTGTGCCGCGGCGAAACCGAGTGCGCCACCGCAGATCGGAACGCTGCCGCAGGCCGTCATGCCGAGCTGCGCGCCGCAGAAGTGGCTGCTCGGCCAAAAGGCGCTCGTCACGGGCGCGAGCTCGGGCATCGGTCGCGCGATCGCGCTCGCGCTCGCCGAGGCCGGAGCCGACGTCGTCGTGAACTACGTGTCCGGCGAGGAGCAGGCGCGTGCCGTCGCCGACGAGATCGAAGCGCTCGGCAGCCGCGCGATGGTGCAGCGCGCCGACGTCTCGAGCGAAGCCGACGTCGAGCGCATGTTCGCCGCGATGTGCGACGAGCTGGGAACGATAGACGTGCTCGTCAACAATGCGGGACTGCAGCAGGACGCGCCGTTCGAAGAGCTCACGCTCGCGCAATGGAACAGGGTCATCGGCGTGAACCTTACGGGCCAGTTCCTGTGCGCGCGCGCCGCGGTGCGCGAGTTCAAGCGGCGCGGCGTGCGGCCCGAGGTGTCGTGCAGCGCCGGGAAGATCATCTGCATCAGCTCGGTTCACGAGGTGATCCCGTGGGCCGGTCACGTCAACTATGCCGCGTCGAAGGGCGGCGTGATGCTGATGATGAAGAGCATCGCTCAGGAGGTGGCGCCGTATCGGATCCGCGTGAACAGCATCTCGCCCGGCGCGATCCGGACGCCGATCAACATGCAGGCGTGGGAAACGCCGCAAGCGTACTCCGAGCTGCTGAAGCTCATCCCCTACAAGCGCATCGGCGAGCCGCAAGAGATCGGCCGTGCCGCCGCCTGGCTGGCATCCGACTACGCCGACTACGTCAACGGCGTCAGCCTGTTCATCGACGGCGGCATGACGCTGTATCCGGGCTTCGAGACCGGCGGTTGAGGAGCGGCGCAATGCTCGAACGATTGCGCAGCCATTGGCCGGAGTACCTCATCGAAGGTTGGGCGCTCGCGATGTTCATGATCTCGGCCGGCGTCGTCACGACGCTGGTGGAGCATCCCGATTTCGGCGTCCCGCGCGTGCTGCCCGACGAGACGCTGCGGCGAGTACTGATCGGCTTAGTGATGGGCGCAACGGCCATTCTGCTGATCTATTCGCCGTGGGGCAGGCGCTCCGGTGCGCACATGAACCCGGCCGTCACGCTGACGTTCTGGTGGCTGCGTCGCATGAACGGAGCGGACGCAGCGCTCTACGCGCTCGCGCAGTTCGCCGGCGGCGTCGGCGGCGTGATCGCCGCGTATGCGTTGCTCGGCGATCGGTTCGCTGCGCCGCCGGTCGCGTTCGTCGCGACTCGGCCCGCGGGCGGCGTGGCGCTCGCGTTCACGCTCGAGCTTCTGATTTCGTGCGGCCTGATGCTCACCGTGCTCGCGTTCACGAGCCGCGCCCGCCTCGCGCCCTTCGCGGGGCTCGCGGCGGGCGCGCTCGTGGCTCTGTACATCGCGGTCGAGGCGCCGTTCTCGGGCATGAGCATGAATCCTGCGCGCAGCTTCGCGTCGGCGGCGCCCGGTGGCCTATGGGAAGGCCTCTGGATCTACTTCGTCGCGCCGCCTCTCGGGATGCTTGCGGCTGCGGCCATTCACGGGCGGCTCGGCCGTGCCGCGGGCTGCGCGAAGCTCCGCCACAGCGACGGCCAACGCTGCATCCATTGCGGCAGCGAGCCTGCGCCGCGATCGCGCGCGCCATCTCCGGAAGTGACGAGGAGTATCCATGTTTAGCACGAGCAATTCCGCCGACGTCATCGTGATCGGCTCGGGCGCCGGCGGCAACGCGGCGACGTTCGCGCTCGTCCGCGCCGGTCTGCGCGTGCTGCTCGTCGAGCAAGGACAGGCGCTGCCGAAGGACGGCAGCACGCTCGACGTGCAGAAGGTCATTCACGACGGTGCGTTCAAGAGCGCCGAGCGCTGGATCGACGGAGCGGGCCGCTCGCTCGTGCCCGAGGAGCACTTCAACCTGGGCGGGAAGACGAAGTGGTACGGCGCGGCTCTGGCGCGGTTCGGCGCCGCGGAGTTCGCTGCCGATGCGGCGCGGCAGTGCCTCGGCTTCCCGTTCGGCCGCGACGAGCTCGCGCCGTACTACGACGAGATCGAAGCGTTGCTCGGCGTGCGGCGGTTTCCCTGCGAGCCCGATCTCGAGAAGATCGTGGGCCGGCTCGGCCGCGTATCGGCGTGGCGAACCGAGCCTCTGAAGCTCGGGCTCGCGCCCGAGATTCTCGACGACCGCACCGAAGCAACGCACTTCGACGGCTTCGCGTCGGCGCGCGGGCTCAAGGCGGACGGCGAGAGCGCGTTGCTCGCACGCGTGCACAACGCGCCGAATCTCCGCGTGCTGACGGGCTGCGCCGTCGCCGCGCTCGTCGGCGCGCCCGAAGCGCCGGAACGCGTCGTCGGCGTGCGGCTCGCGGACGGCACCGAGTTGCGCGCGCCCGAGATCGTGCTCGCGGCCGGGGCCATGCACTCGCCGCGGCTTCTGCAACGGTATCTCGCCACCGCCGGCCTCGAGCATCTGCCCGTGGCGGCCGTCGCAGGGCGCAATTTCAAGTTGCATCTCTTGACGGCCGTGCTCGCGTTCACGGCGCGGCCGCCGCGCGATCTGCTGCGCAAGACGGTGCTGCTCGTGAACGACGCCGTGCCGCACAGCAGCGTGCAGCCGCTCGGCTTCGACGGCGAGCTCATCGCGACGCTGATCCCACGCTACGTGCCGCGCGCCGTGGCGCGTGCGCTCGGCGAACGCGCCTACGGGTTCTTCTTGCAGACCGAGGACGGCTCCTCGCTCGCGAACCTCGTCCAGGCGTCCGGCGCCGCGAACGAGCCCTCGGTCGTGGACTACGACGCGCGCCGCACGCCGGCCGCGCTCGCGGAGCATCGCGAGCTCGTGAGGATCTTCAGCCGGGATCTCTGGAGGGCGGGCTATCCCAACGTCGCGCAGCGCATCGGCTTGGCGGGCACCGCGCACGCGTGCGGGACGTTGGCCGCAGGCACCGATCCGCGATCCGCGGCCGTCGATGCCGTCGGGCGCGTGCACGGCATGCTCGGGCTCACCGTCGCCGACGGCAGCGTGTTGCCGCGCGCGAGCCGCGTGAATCCGGCGCTGACGATTTACGCGTGGGGCTTGCGGGCCGGCGAGCGCCTCGCCAAGCGCCTGAATGCTGCGGCCGACGCGAGCGAGCGACGCTCGATGGCGGGCGCGGAGCCGCGCGTGCCCGCGCTCGCGCTTTGAAAGTCGAATCGAAAGGAGGCTGCACGATGACTCGCCCGTTGCTCCTCTTCGTCGTCGCGCTCGCGTTGCTCGTCGCGGCACATGCCGCGCTCGCGCGCACCGTCGTCGACTCCGTCGGCATGACGGTCGCCGACCTCGAGCGCTCCGTGCGCTTTTACACGGAGGTGCTCGACTTCGAGCGCGTCGCCGGGTGGGAGGAAAGCGGCTCCGGCTACGAGCACCTGTACGGCGTGTTCGGCGCACGCGTTCGCGTCGCACGGCTCGCGCTCGGAGACGAAGCGATCGAGCTCAGGGAGTTCCTGGCGCCGCACGGCCGGCCTATCCCGCCAGACTCGCGCAGCAACGACCGCTGGTTTCAGCACGTGGCGATCGTCGTCAGCGACATGGAACGTGCGTATGCCAAGCTGCGCGAGCACGCCGTCGAGCACGCATCGACGGGGCCCCAGACATTGCCGGACTCGAACCCCGATGCCGGCGGAATCTCGGCCTTCTACTTCCGCGATCCGGACGGGCATCACCTCGAAATTCTGCAATTTCCGCGCGACAAGGGCGACGCTCGGTGGCAGGCTCGCGACCGCCTCTTCCTCGGCATCGATCACACGGCGATCGTCGTCGCGAGCACCGACGACAGCTTGCGCTACTACCGCGACGTGCTCGGCATGCGCGTCGCGGGCGCGGCCGAGAATTTCGGACCCGAGCAGGAACGGCTCAACAACGTGTTCGGCGTGCGGCTGCGCATCACGACGCTCCGAGCCGACGCCGGTATCGGCGTGGAGCTTCTCGACTATCTCGCGCCGCGGACCGGCCGCCCGATGCCGGTGGATACGCTCGCGAGCGATCTCTGGCACTGGCAAGTCAACTACGAGCATGCGGATCTCGCGTCGATCGAGGCCGCCGTGAAGGCGACGAGCGGCAAAGCCGCCATGCCGAGCTTCGTCTCGCCGGGTGTCGTCACGCTACGCGACGGCGCGGCGCTGATGCTGCGCGATGCCGACGGGCACGCGGCCGTGCTGCGGCAGAGCGGCGGCCCGAACGCGCAAGGAGCGAGCTATGGCAACTAAGACGATCGCGATCGTCGGCGGCGGATTCGCCGGTGCGACGGTGGCCCGGTGTCTCGAGCGAAGGCTGCCCGACAACTGGGAGATCGTCCTGCTGTCGCGCGAGAACTTCATCACTTACAACCCTCTGCTGCCCGAGGTCGTCGGCGCGTCGTTGCTGCCGGGACACGTCATCGCGCCGCTGCGCCAGCTCGCGACGAGATCGCGCGTGTATGCAGTGCAGGTCACGGACATCGATCTCGCCGAGCGCAAAGTGCGCTACCTCGGCGAGGGCTCGGGCGAGATCGCGTTCGACGAGCTCGTGCTCGCGTGCGGACAACGAGCCAACCTCGCGCTCGTGAAAGGGATGGCGCGCTACGCGTTGCCGCTCAAGACGCTCGGCGACTCGCTGTTCATGCGCAATCGCGCGATCGTGCGCCTCGAGCAGGCCGAGCTCCAGCCGGCCGCCGAGCAGCGCCGGTGGTTGACGTCGTTCGTCGTGATCGGCGGAGGGTTCAGCGGCGTCGAGGTCGCAGGCGGGCTCGCCGACTTCTTGCGCGCGAGCAAGCGGTATTACAAGGCCATCGACGACGTTCGCGTACAGCTCGTGCACAGCGGCGATCGATTGCTGCCGGAGCTTTCGCCGTCGCTCGGCCGGTTCGCCGAGCGGCGGATGCGCGAGCAAGGTATCGACGTGCGATTGAACGCGCGTTGCGTGCGCGTCGACGACCGCGGCATCACGCTCGCCGACGGCGAAGTGATGACGGCCGGCACCGTGACCTGCACGCTCGGTACGGCGCCGAACCAACTGATCGCCGATTTGCCGCTGCCAAAGGTTCGCGGCCGCCTCGAGGTGGCGCCCGACATGTCCGTGCCGGGCGCACCCGGCGTTTGGGCGCTCGGCGACTGCGCTGCGGTACCGAACGCCCATGGCGGCACCATTTCGCCGCCGACCGCGCAATTCGCCGAGCGTCAGGCGCGGCAGCTCGCGACGAACATCGTGCGCAAACTGTGTGGCCGGCCCACGAAGCCGTTCTCGTATCGGCCGCTCGGGCAGCTCTCGGCCATCGGGCACAACAAGGCCGTCGCCGAAATTCTCGGCGTCAAGCTTGCGGGGTTCGTTGCCTGGTTGCTGTGGCGCGGTTTCTACTTGCTCAAGATTCCGACTTTCGGACGTAAGGCGCGCCTTTTTCTCGAGTGGAACTGGGCGATGTTCTTCCCGCCCGACATCGCGCACTTGAGCTATGCGCGTACGCCGCGCACGGCGCCGAAGACCGACGATCAGCGCGACGTGCCCCGCGCGGCGGCGTGAGCGACAAGCGACGGCATGGCTGCTCGGCCTCTCGCTCGCGCTCGCCGGCACGAACAGAGCCGAGCCTCGCCGGCCGACCTCAACTCGAGCGCTTGATACGCTCGGCCGCCGCCTTGCGAAGGCGGCTCGCCGGCGCGAGCTCGGCTCCGCGATCGTGACGGCAAGCCGCGAAGGGCCGGTTTCCCATCCGCCTCACAAACGTTCATTGCAAATTCCTCAAGCCGCTCTCGCCCGTTCGCTCCTAGCACCGGAAATTCGCCGCGTCGAGCAGTGGCATACGACTTGCATCGTCGAAGTGGGCCGTAGGGGTACGGCGGTGTCGTGTGCGGGGAGGGTGCATGAACGGCTGGCGCGGCTCGATTCTGTTTCTGCTCGTCGGTGGACTCTGGGCCTGCGGCGGTTCCGGTGGAGGCGGCGGGACGCCACCTCCGCCACCTCCGCCACCTCCGCCTCCGGCGCCACCGAGCAATCCGCCCACGAACCCGACTCCTCCTGCGACGGTCAACGCCGCGCCCGTGGCGGTCGACGACGATTACCGCGCGCACCTCGACGACTCGCTCGTCGTCGCGGCGCCCGGCGTGCTCGCCAACGACACCGACGCAAACAGCGACGCGCTGACCGCGCGGCTGGCCGGCGATCCGGCGCATGGCACGGTGACGCTGCGACCCGACGGCTCGTTCACCTACGAGCCGGATTCGGGTTTCACGGGAACGGACGAATTCACCTACGTCGCGAACGACGGGACGGTCGACAGCGCGGTCGGCAGCGTCACGATCGCCGTCGACGAAACACCGGTTCTCTTCTCGGAGTCCTTCAGTCGCGCCACGAGCCCGACCGTCGGTAACGGCTGGGTCGAAGTCGAAGCCGCGAGCCACGACGTCGTGCTCGATGGGACGCGCCTCCGTTTCGCCAAGAGCTCCGAAGCCGCGATGCAGCCGGTCGCGACGCATCGCTTCTCGGAGGTCGCCTCGGGATACCTCGAGTGGGAGTTCGAGCTCGACTGGACGAAGATCGGTACCGACGATGCTTACGCCGTGCACATGCAGCTCGGCAACGGAGCGCAGATGAGCGCCGGCGCGCCTTCCGCCGGAGTGGGCATCGATCTCGTGTGGGGCCACGTGGGCGGCGCGGACCAGACGCTGGGCTATAGCAGGGCCGGCGCCACGACGGCGCTGCTGCCGCTCTCCGGACGCGCGACGATCCGCGTGCGCGTCGACGTCGGCGGTCTCGCGTACGACGTCTACGTCGACGGCCAGAGCGCCGGATCCGCCATTCCGCTCGAGGCGGCCATCGCGTTCGACACGATGCAGTTCTACACGGAAGGCGTGAACGAGGCGGCGTTCTCGGGCCGGACCTTCGACACGATCACGGTCGAAGCTTGGCATTCCGACGGCGTGACTCGGAACTCGGCTCCGATCGTTCCCGATGGACGCGTGTGGGTCGACGACACGCTCCCGACGGAGCTAACGCTGCCATACGCGGACGGCGACGGCCCCGGGCCGTACACGTTCGAGATCGTCGACGGTCCGGTGCACGGCACCCTCGGCAGCGTCGACGGCGACGCCACCGTCGTCTACAACCCCGCCCCGAGCTTCATCGGCACGGACACTTTCACGTTCCGCGTCGACGACGGCGCCGCGGCTTCGGGCGTCGCGACGATGTCCGTCGTCGTCCAACACTATCCCGGCGTCACGTGGGAGACGAGAACCCCCGAGGAGGTCGGCCTGAGGTCGAACGCGTTGGCCACGCTCGCGAGCATGATCAACGGCGTCGGTGCCGTCGTCAGAAACGGGTACATGGTCCATACCTGGGGCGATCAAACCGTGAAAGAAGATTGGGCCTCGGCGGCGAAGCCCGTGTTGCATACGTTGCTGTTCTTCGCCATCCAAGAGAATCGGATCGCCTCGCTCGACGACCGCGTCGAAACTTGGGTACTGGCCGGCACGGGCGGCACGCTGACGCCCGAGGACCAGGCGATGACGTTTGCGCACCTCGCGAACATGACGAGCGGCTACGCCCTGATCGACGCCCCGGGCGCGGCGTGGGCCTACAACGACGTTGCGTCCCAGCTCAAGAACCGGCTCATCGGCGCCATCTTCGGTGAGCCGCTGGACGCGCCGCTGCTCGAGCGGCTCGCGCCGCTGCAGTTCGAAGACGGCTCGCTGCTCACGTCGCGCGGCGGCTACGGCGTCTCGACGACGGCGCGCGACATGGCCCGCATCGGGTGGTTTTGGATGAACCACGGCAACTGGCGAAACCAGCGAATCCTTTCCAGCGAGCTGTTCGAGGAATACATGCGCACGCAGGTCCCCGGCACGATGCCGCGGTCCGCGGGACCCGACGTCGATTACTTGAGCGTCGGCACCGTGGGCGGCGGCACGGATCAGTCGGCGTTCGGCCCGGGCATATTCGGCAATAGCTGGTGGTTCAACGACACGGTGGGCGTCACGGGCCTTCGAGCTTGGCCCGGCGCGCCGCTCGATGCGTTCCAGGCGAACGGCCACTTCAACCGAGAGATCGTCGTCATGATTCCGAGCTTGAATCTCCTCGTCGCGGCGCGCGGCTCGTGGGGCACCTTCGTGCCGGGCGACCCGAGCTCCGGCATGAATCAGCGGCTGCAACTGTTGACGTCCGCCGTTGTGCAATAGCGCTTCCGCGGCGCCGGCGCAATCGCGAGCGTCGGCGGAGGTCGCGGGCATCGTGGAGCCGATGGACTGAGGCATGTGTGGAATTGCCGGCATCGTCCCCGGTCGCGACCTCGATCCGGCGCAGCTCGAGCGCTGGGTGCGGCGCATGTGCGGCGCGATGGTGCATCGCGGACCGGACGACGAAGGCGTATTCATCGCGCCGGAGATCGGAATCGGCGTGCGCCGCCTCGCGATCATCGACATCGAGAACGGCGGGCAGCCGATGTACAGCACCGACGGGCGGCACACCGTCGTGTTCAACGGCGAGATCTACAACTACGTTGCGCTTCGAGAGGAGTTGCAGCGCAAAGGCTGCCGCTTCGCCACGAACTGCGACACCGAGGTGGTTCTGCGGTTGTTCGAAGTCGAGGGCATCGACGGCTTTCAGCGTCTCGAAGGCATGTTCGGCGTCGCCGTCTGGGACAGCCGAGAAAAACGCCTGACGATCGCACGCGACTGGCTCGGGCAGAAATCCGTCTATTGGACGCGTTGCCAATTCGGCTGGGCCTTCGCGTCCGAAATCAAAGCGCTGCTCGTGCTGCCCGGAGTGCAACGGCGCTTGGATCTGGCCGCGCTGTCTCACTACATGAGCCTGCGCTATCTCTACGCCGACCACACGTTCTTCGAGGGCATTCACAAGCTTCCTGCAGCCCATGCGCTCGAATTGACACGGTCCGGCTCCCGATCGATGCGGCTCTGGACGCCGAAGTACGAGCCGAAATCGCCTCCCGACGAAGCGGTTCTGCTCGATGAGCTCGACTCGCTTCTCTCCAAGGTCGTCGGCGAGCACCTGATGAGTGACGTGCCGCTCGGCGCGTTCCTTTCGGGCGGAATCGATTCGAGCCTGATGGTGGCTTACGCGGCCCGGGCATCGAAGGAGCCGCTCAGAACGTTCAGCGTCGGCGTGGACGACGAATCGCAGAGCGAGCTTCCATGGGCGCGCAAGGTGGCCGAGCGCTACGGCACGCGGCACACCGAGACGATCCAGAACACGGACCTGGCAGAGTTGACGCCGCGCATGGTTGCCGCGCTCGAAGAGCCGGTGGATCCGTTCGCGTGCGGCGTCTATGTCGTGTCGCGCGCGGCCGCCGAGCACGTGACGGTCGCGATAGGGGGGGACGGCGGCGACGAGCTGTTCGCCGGTTACGACCGTTACAAGGGCCAGGAACTGGCCGAGATCTACTCTCACGTGCCGCGCGTCCTGCGGCACAAGTTGCTTCGCCCCATGCTCCGCAGGATTCCCGACAGCTTCGGATACAACTCCCTCGCCAGCAGGTTGCGCTGGCTCGACGAAACGGCGGACTTCGACGGTTTCGAGCGGTACGCGCACAGCGCGGCCATCCTTCGATTCCCTCACGCCCGCAAGCAGGCGCTGTTCACGCGCATGGCGTGGGCGCGCATCGGCAGTGAGGCGAGCGAAAGGCTGCTAGAGCAGTATTTCGACGACGGCTCGGCATCGGCCTTCGTGGACCGCATGCTGCACGCCGACTGCATGACGCGTCTCGCGGACCATCAGCTGCCGATCGCCGACAAGATGGCCATGGCGCACAGCCTCGAGCTGCGAAGTCCGTTTCTCGATCGGCGCGTTGCCGAATTCGCGATGCGTATCCCGGCGCAGATGAAGTTGAAGAAGCGCCGAATCAAATACGTCACGCGCCGATTGGCGGAGCGCTATCTGCCGCGCGAGCTCGTGTACCGGCGCAAGCAGGGGTTCGGCTTTCCGCTCGCGTTGTGGCTGCGCGGGCGGCTGCGTCCGCTGCTGGAACGCGCCATCGAGCAAAGCCGGCTCGCCGAAGCGGGCGTGTTCCGCGCCGAAGAGATGACGCACCTCGCGCAGGAGCACTGGAGCGGCGAGAACGACCACAACTATCGGTTGTGGATGCTGTTCAACCTCGAAGTGTTCTGGAGGCACTTCATCGACGGTGCGAGCGTCGACGAGCTGGAGCAGTGGATCGCATCGAGTATGTCGGCGAGATCCGCCTCGGCAGTCGCTCAGTCGGAGCCGAGCTCGGCAACGGCGACCGGCGCCGCGCGCTACGAGCTTCCGGCGAACGATCGCCCAGCATGATCACGGCGGCGCGGCGGCATGTCGCGCGCCGCGGGCGACTCGAGCAGCCGCACTAGAAGATCCCCCGCACCAACCACTCGCCGGCCGTGCCGAGAACGGACATCAGGAGCGCGCCGCCGAGCGCCCAGCCGAAGCCGTCGGTGTGCAGGTGATCGGTGAGCTTGTCCGTGAGCACGAGCAGAATCGCGTTGATGATCCACCGCGTGATGAACGCCAGCAGCCACGCGATGCCGAGCGTGACGACCGTGAAGACGGCGAAGAGCAACCAGCCGAGAAGAAAGTTCAGAACGCCGAAGACGGCCGCGACGAGAACGGCGCTGCCGAAGCTCTTCACGTGAAAGCCCGGCAGAATCGCGGCCGTCAGCCACACGGCAACGGAGAGAACCAGCCACGAAAGAATCAGTTCCACTCGACTCTCCGCCTACGGCAGAACGCCGGAGCAACGATACAGAGCGCGAGCCGGCCCGTCGAAGCCCGGCGGGCGCTGACGCGTCTACCGTCTTGCAAGAATCGATCCAGCCGCGGCAGATCTTCCGACGTTGCAGCGTTGCTCGCCGCTTCGAGAGCGTTCGAGATGCGAAGGGCGCCAATGAGAGCCGATGCCTTACCCATCATGGCTCCGAGCGGCGCATGGCGACGAACCGCGCAATCGTCTTCATCAACCGAGCAGGGGTGAGAGGCTTCGCGAGATGGTCGCTGAAGCCGGCGGCCAACGCGCGATCCCGATCCTCCGGGCGGGCGAACGCCGTGACCGCAATGGCCGCCGGCCGCGCCGTCGTTTGCTCGTGCATTCGCCGGAGCAGCTCGTAGCCATCCATTCCCGGCATGCCGATATCCGTCAGAAGTAGATCGTAGCTTTCGGTCGCAAGGGCGTGCAGCGCTTCCTCGGCCGAGCCGGCGACCGTAACGTCGCAGCCATATTCCGCCAGCAGCCGGCGCAGCAGCTCACGCGCATCGGGTTCGTCGTCGACGACGAGCGCGGATACGTCGCGCAGATCGAGGCCTTGAGGTGCCTCGGTGCCGACGGCTTCCCGCGCTCCCTCTTGGGCAGTCGGCAAGGTGACGATGAAAGTGGACCCACGATCGGGGCCCGGGCTTTTCGCTGCGATCGTGCCCCCGTGCAGCTCGACGATTTGCTTGGCGATGCTCAAGCCGAGCCCGAGCCCGCCATGGCGGCGCGTGATCGAGCTGTCCGCCTGACGAAAGCGCTCGAACATGCTTGGAAGGAACTCGGGCGGGATGCCACGGCCGGTATCTCGGACGATGAGCCGCACCTGCGGCCCGTTCTCTTCCACATGCACGTCCACCCGGCCGCCGGGCGGCGTGAACTTGACTGCGTTGCTCAATAGATTCGCGACCACTTGTTGGATGCGCGCAGCGTCGCCTAGAACCCAGGCGCCGCTCTCCGAGTCCGCAGCGAGAATCACACCCTTCTCGTCGGCAACGGGTCGCAGCGCGCTTGCGGCCGCAGCGATCACGGTGCCGAGCCTGAACCGCGTGAACGTGAGGCCGATCTTGCCGGCCATGATTCGCGACATGTCGAGCAAGTCGTCGATGAGCTTGGCTTGCGCCAACGCATTGCGCTCGATCGTGTCGACGGCTTGCATCAGCGCGGGGTCCGTCGCCGTGCGGCGCAGAATGTGCGACCACCCCACGATGGCGTTCAACGGCGTCCGCAGCTCGTGGCTCAAGGTTGCCAAGAACTCGTCCTTCAATCGCGATGCGCGCTCCGCCTCACCGCGCGCGAACCGCTCTGCTTGGAGAAGCTGTTCCTTCTGCCGTTCGGCTACGACCTCGTCCGTGATGTCGCGCTCGATGAGCACCACCTCTGCGACGCGGCCGAGCTCGTCCTTCACGGGGTAAGCGAAACCGCGCAGGCGCCGAGGCTCCGATCCAACGGCCATCTCGCGCTCCGGCAGCTCGACGACCTCGCCTGCGAAGGCTCGGGCGAGAAACGGTCGCAGCTGCGGATTCTCCCACGGGCGGCTCTCGGCCTCGTTCGGATCGAGGGCCCACAATCGGCGCCACGCCGGGTTCACTTCCCGCACCGCGCCGCCAGGTTCGATGGCCAAGATCGCGAGCGGCGATTGCTCGACGATCCGCCGGTAGCGAGCGGCGAGCCCCGAATGCGCGGCCTTGAGCAGCGCGGCGGTCCGGGAGCGTTCTTCCCACAGAAGTCCCATACCGTAAAAGGACAGCGCCATGACGCCGATGTAGATCTGTAGCGCGATCAATTGCTCGCCGGGCGACAGGGCGTCGCTGCCGAACGGACCAAGGCCCTCGATGGTGTCATGCGTCGTCAGCCACACGACCAGACACAAACCCGCGCCCACGCCTATGGGTCCGAGCCTCAGGCTGCCCCACAGCACCACTGGGAACACGAGAAACGGCATGGCGAGCGATGTTGGCGGCGCCGCGAAAACCACTTCGGTGACCGCGATCAATACGAGGACGAACGCGACCGCCTCGAGCCAGCGAAGCGCTGGCACGGCGCCGGCCCTCCGCCAGCCCGTGATCAGCCGAAAAGCGGCAGGCGCCAGCACGAGAGCACCCACCGCATCGCCGACCCACCACGTCGTCCAGCCGGCTACGAAACCGGGCGAATCTTGCGTGAACCGTTCCGCCGCGAGCGCGCCGATGGCAGCGGCGAACGGCGCCGAGACGAACACGACGATCAACGCGAGAGCGACGACATCGGTGACGCGCGTGAACCGAACGGATTTGAGGAGCCGCTGCAATAGCACGGCGCCGAGCAGCGGCTCGCTCAGATTGGCGGCGGCGAAACCTACGGCAGCCGGCAGCGTTTGGCCGTGCAGCAGGTCGGATACGTAGTTGGCCGCCACTCCGGCGATCAGGAGCAACGGCCAAGCGCGCCGCGGCGTCGCGAGGAAGAACGCGAGCGAAATGCCGGCCGGCGGCCAGAACGTGCCGCCTACCGAAGGGCCGAGCGACAATGCGTAGCCGAACTCGCCGCCGACGAAATACGCGAGCGCGAACGCGGAAGCCGTTAACGCGTCACGATAGACGCCGCCCCCTTTCTCCGCCGCTTCCTCCGTCACGTCGGTCATGCCATCCGTCCCGTTCAGCGGCAGATGCAACATCGCGTTTGCGGCGTTCGCGTTGGCCGAGCGGTGACTAAGCGTCGCCGGGCTCTCCGTTCAAAGTCGACGTAAGAGCCATCGATCTCGTCGACGCGCGCGCTGCCCGGCTCGGCGCGGAGCGCACGCTCGGCATCGCGAATCGCGCCGCGTCGAGCGCCGTTCGCGCCGTGAGACGAACGACGAGCTTCCGGCGTGCGAGGCTCGCCGCCCGGCTAGCGGTACGAACCGCGCGAGGCCGTGACGCGGCGACCGTCGCCTCGAGGTGGCGGCGCGGCCATGCCCGTGTCGACGTCCGCGTTCGTGTCTGCGCCCGAGCCGGCATCGCCATCGATGCCGCGTTTCGTGTCGACATCGGCGTCGGCCGCAGCCTGCGATGCCCGCTCCGCGGCCGGCGATGCCCGCTCCGCGGCGCGCGCCTCCGCGAGCGCCGCGTCGACTTCCGTGCCCGCGAGCTTCTCGCGGTCCGCGCGGCCACGGCCCGAAGGATCGGCGTAGCGATCGTTGAGCTCTTGGATGGCCGCGTGCGCGCTGCTCAGGACTCGATCGAGCCGCTTGCGCGCGCCGCGAGTCCAGCCGACGGGCCGCGCGGCAAGGAAGGGCCACCAAGACCGCGTATTGCGTTCGAACGCGCGCGCGACGATCGGCGCGTGCGCGCCGAGCGCGACATCGCGCTCGATCTGCCGTTGCACGTTTTGCGCGGCGATGCGCCGCAACAGCCGGTGCACCGACCATCCTGCGAGGAGCACCCCCGCCACCGCGATCCATCCGGCGAGTGGATTCGCCCTGAACCAGTCGTCGAGGGTTCCGACGTCGTCGAAGGCGCCGTTGATCGCGGCCAGTACCGCGGCCAATGCGGCGAGGCTTCCGAGAACGATCGCGTCGAGCCACAGCACGCGGCGCTTCCAGGCGCGCCGCGCCGCCGCGAGCCGCGGTACGATCAGCTCGCGGATGGCCTCGGCGGTTTGCTCGAGCCGCCCGGCCACACGATACGAGCGCTCCACTTCGAGCTGACGAATGCGCCCGAGTATCTCGTTCACGTCGCGCTCGCGCTTCGCTTCGAACCGCCGGCGCAGGTGCTCGTTCTCGATCGGCGCGGCCGACGCCGGATCGTAGATTTGATAGAACCGCCCCGCGGTCAATCCCTTCTGCGCGAGGGCGCGCTGCCAAGCCGCGAACACTTCCTCGGGATTGTCCTCGCGGGCGGCGTTGTCGATCTGGTTCAAGATGTAGAGAAACTTGTTGAAGTCGGCGCGCTTCAGCGTGCCGGCCACGAGGTGCTCGAGCGTGTCGCGCATCGCGCCGGGCTCCGGGTGGCGCGCATCGAAGAACACGAGAACGAGATCCGATACATCGATGATTTGGCTCGTGATCCGTAGCGTGGCCGTGCGCTGCTCGTCGGCATCGAAGCCGGGCGAGTCGATGAAGATGCGGCCGCGCAGCTCCTCGCTGTCGGACGTCTTGAGCTGCAAGTAGGTGTCGAGCCGCTGGCTCTCGCCCTCGAGCTCCGCGTCGATTTCGTTCCCGATGCGATAAAGCGGAAAACGCGGATCGCTGTCGAGCGCGAGCCCGGGCAAGACGCGCGGCGTACTGTCGCTCCCGTAGCAGATCACCGTGAACTTGTCGTCGACGGCCTGATTGCCCGTCGTCTGCAGCCGCCGGCCGAGCACGTTGTTGATGAACGTGGACTTGCCGGACGAGAACGTGCCGAGCACCGCGATGACGGGCCACCACGACACTTGCGTCGCATAGGATTCGGTGGGATCGAGCAAGCGAAGCTGGTAGGCGACCTTGTCGAGCTCGCGGAACGTCTGGACGACGCCGACGAGCTGGGGGTGCTCCTGCTCGAGGTGCGCCACCAGGCGTTTGATTTGCTCGTCGAGGCTTGCCTTCGTGCCGGCCGTCATCGGTAATTCCTCTGCGCGTCGACGCGAGCACGCGCCCTGCGTTGCCGGGCCCCGGGTGCCTGCGCCGGCATCGACTCCGCGGCTGCAAGCTTCGTGCCGCCGTTTCCTCGGCGAGCCGCTCGACCAGCCGCCGGGCCCGAGCCTCGCGCTCGCCTGCGCCGTTCCGGCACACCGTTCCGATCGTGCGCGAAGCGCCCGCGCGCACGGCTCGTCCGTCCGGTGGTCGCGTCCGAAGTTCATGCTCCGTTCAGGGCCGATGTGCAGAGATAGCCCTGAAGGAGTCGCCGGTCCGAGGGCCGGCACCGAGAAGGAACCGAAGCCATGCTTGCGCCCCCGACCTCGAAGCGTGCAGTCGTCGCGCTGTGGTGCCTCGCCGCAGCGGCGGGCTGCGCCAGGGTGACGGAAGAGGCGGCAAGCGACGCGCCGGCGCCTCGAGCGCCGATCACCGTGCCCGACCCGTTGCCCGCCGCGGCACGGGAGGACGATTCGAGGACGCCCGAACCCGTGCCCCCGGCACCGGGCCCGTCGATCGCCGACGTGCGGCCGGAAGCTGCACTCCCGTCATCGCCGACGGCGATGACCGAGCTCCCGCCGTCGCCGGCGGCGGCGGAGCCTCCGCGCTCGGCACTCGAGCCGGCAGTCGTCGTGCCGGCGGCGCCCGCAGCGCCGGCTGCGCACGGGATCGAGCGCGAACCCGATCTCACCGCGTCGGCGGCGTCGCCCGTCGACACTCTGGATCTCGCGTCGTTGCAGACGCGCTTACGAAAAACGAAGGCGATCAGCTTGCGGACGAAGCTCGCCGTGAAGAAGGAGTCCGAAGAGCTCCTGGAGCGGTTCCGCGCCTACCATGCCGAGCACGGCACGGCGACGCTCCCCGAATTGCGGCGCTCGTACGACTCGCTGTTTCGGAAGTTGTACTCGCTGCTCGAGGATGCCGATCCGCCGCTTGCCCGCGACATCGACCGGTCGCGCGCGGATATCTGGGCGATCCTCGCCGACCCGATCCGCTTCGGCGCGTCCGCGGCCAGCGCCTCGACACGAGGCTCGCCGCAGGCCTGACAACGTCCGCGGCCGGATGGCGCGGGCGCTCGGCTACTGCGGCACGTGCTCCTTGTACCGCTCCGCCACCTCGGGATCGCAGACCGCCACGTCCTGCGAGAGATCGAGATCGGGCCGGTGATCCCACTGCTGCGTCAACGTGGCGGGACCCGTGAGATACACCGGATCCTCGACGGTGATCTCGTAGCGCAGGCGCGTGCCGTCGTCGGTGAGCGTGAGCCGCTCCACCGTATGCTTGCCCGGGCTCGACGGCACGCTTGCCCCGAGGCCGGACGGATTGGGCTCGAAGGCGATCGTGTCGATCACGAGCGTGTCGCCCTCCCACCGGCCGATCGAGTGGCCGTGCAGCGACGCTTGAACGCCGGCCGGGTGCGCCGCGCCCAGGTGGATCGTGCGCAGCACATGGTCGCCGGAGTTGTCGAACCGCATCAGCACCTCGTTCTCGCGGAGCTCGATCGTGCGCAGCTCGTCGAGCACCGCGAGGAACGGAATCGGCTCGACGAAGCAGAGCCCGTCGGCGGCCTGCTGCGCCCGAGCGGCGCGGCCTTCCGGCGTGATCGGAAAGCGCGCCATGGCGCCGAAAGCCGCCCCGAGCGCGGCGCGATTCGGCGCCCAGTGACCCTCGATGCTCTCGGCCGGCGTCAACGTGCGCGTGCGGCGATTCGCGGCGTAGAACGGATGAATCTCGCCGTTCTCGGTCGTGACGTCGAGTATGCGCACTTGCTTGCCCCAACCGCCGCGGTTCGGATTCGCGCGCATGACGATCGGCGTGCCGGGAGGGAGCGCGTCTCGATCGAGGCCGTCGACGAGCGCCTGCGTGATGGCGACGCCTTCGCCTTCGATGAGCGCCGTTTCCCCGTCCGGACCTTTCGTCTCGATCGTCAAGTACATGTGCGGATTCACCCAGTCGAAGCGCGCCACCTTGCCCTCGAGGACGATCTCCTGCGACGTGTCGAACATGGACTGGCTGTGGTGCGCGTAGGCCGGCGCGCAGACGAGCGCGGTCGCGGCGACAAGCGGGGCTGCGGCGGCGAGACGACTCATGGGACGACTCATGGGACGACCTCGGGGCGGAATGGAGCTCCGATGATAGAGAGAACGCCGGGGATCGACCACACCTCCGCGGAGCTCGTCGCGCGACGCAACCGCGTACGGGGCTCAGTACACTGCCGCAATGGACCGTCTCGACGCGGCGCCGGCGGAGCCTACGGCGCTCTCTCCTCTGCGCTACCCGGTGTTCCGCGCAGTCTGGCTCGCGGCCACGCTGGCCAATTTGGGCGCGCTGATTCAGTCGGTGGGGGCCGCCTGGCTGATGATCTCGATCGCGGAATCGGCGGACATGGTCGCGCTCGTGCAGGCGTCCACCGCGCTTCCCATCATGCTGCTCGCGCTCGCTGCGGGCGCGCTGGCGGACAATCGCGACCGGCGCCTCGTGATGCTCGGCACGCAGCTCTTCATGCTGGCGGTCTCGGCCGGTCTCGCCATTTGCACGTGGGCCGGGCTGATCACGCCGTGGCTGCTCCTCACGTTCACGTTCCTGATCGGCTGCGGCTCGGCTTTCAATGCGCCGGCATGGCAGGCGTCCGTCGGCGACATGGTGCCGCGCGCCGAATTGCCCGGCGCCGTCGCGCTCAACAGCTTGAGCTTCAACTTGGCGCGAAGCGTGGGTCCGGCGATCGGCGGCGCGATCGTCGCGGCGGCCGGCGCCGCAGCGGCATTCGTCGTGAACGCGGCGAGCTACGCGGCGTTGATCGCCGTGCTGGCTCGCTGGCGGCCCATCCGCGCGCCGCGGGTGCTGCCGCGCGAGTCGCTCGGCGTCGCGATGGCCGCGGGCGTCCGCTACGTCTCGATGTCTCCGGCCATCCGGACCGTGCTGCTGCGCGGCGCGCTGTTCGGCGCCGGGGCTAGCGGCCTGATGGCGTTGATGCCGCTCGTCGCGCGGAACGTGCTCGGCGGCGGGCCGTTGACTTACGGTTTGCTGCTCGGAGCCTTCGGCGCAGGGGCCGTGATGGGCGCAATCGGTGCCGCGGCGCTGCGCCGGGCTCATTCCACCGAGAACATCGTTCGGGCGGCTTGTTTGGGATTCGCAGCCGCCGCGGCCGTGGCCGGCGCGAGCACGAGCCTCGCCGTGACGATGCCCGCCATGCTGCTCGCCGGCGCGGGTTGGGTGCTCGCGCTGGCGACGTTCAACGTCACGGTGCAATTGTCGGCCCCGCGCTGGGTCGTGGCGCGGGCGCTGGCGCTGTATCAGATGGCCGCGTTCGGCGGACTCGCCGCCGGCAGCTGGCTGTGGGGCGTCGTCGCGGAGCGCGAGAGCGTCCTGCCGGCGCTGCTCGCGTGTGCGGCAGTGCTGATCGGGTGCGCGGCGTTCGGGCTGCTGAAGCCGCTCGTGCAGTCCGAAGCCGTCGATCTCGACCCGCTACGGCAGTGGCAAGCACCGGAAACCGCGGTACCCGTCGACCATCGGACGGGGCCCGTCGTGATCACGATCGAATACGTCATCCGGCAGGACGACCAGTTGCGATTCTTGGCCGCGATGTCGGAGCGGCGGCGCATCCGCCGCCGCGACGGCGCATTGAACTGGCGGCTGCTGCGCGATCTCGCGGACCCCGAGGTTTGGATCGAACGCTACGAAACGCCGACGTGGCTCGACTACGTTCGCTTGAACAACCGCCTGACTCGACACGACGCCGTGATACCGGAATCGCTCCGCGCGCTGCACCGCGGTCCCGGCGCCCCGCGAGTGCGACGCATGATCGAGCGCCCGGTCTCCGCCCCGTCCGCGCGCGTGCTGCAGGACGTGACCGTCGCAGCGGATTGAAGCGCGGCTGGCCCCGGCAGCGTCCTCGGTGGCCGTCACCGCCCCGCCGCTCGAGCGTGTTTGCTTCCATCGCGGGCTCGGTCGGCGGCCTGGCGAGAACCGCGGCAATCGTGGGCGGCTTGCGAGTCGGCGCGCTGCTCGTCGAGTCTCGTTCGGCCTGAAGGCCCCGGCGCTTCTCGGGACGATCCCTGAGGCGACCGATCCCGCCCTTCAACGCCCGCTGAGCGCGCAAAGCCGTTCGAGAAACCGCGTCACGCCGTTCTTCTCGCCGGCCTCGGCCGCGATCAGCGGTGTAACGCCCCAAGAATCCAGGATTCGCTCTTGCACGCGATTCGGTTTCGTCATCAGCACGTACGACCTCGGCCGAGACTGCTCGCAACCGGAGGCGAGCCAGATGCCATGGAGGCGGAAGAGCAGCACGCGCAGGTCGATGTCGGAGACGCTGTAGCCGATGAACAGCACGGCGTTGCCGAACGCGTCGGCCGTGAGCTTGAGGTCGAGCGGCTGCTCGAACGCCAAGCGGCGCATGTAGTCCGTCTCGGCGAGCACCATCGACGCCGGGTCGTCGAGGTCGCCGTGGAACTTCACGATCGTGGGCAGCGCACGATCGATGCGAGCGAGATCTCCGGCCGTGACGACCTTGTTGAAGCGCTTCCCTTCGAGGTCGTAGGCGCGTTCGAGCAAGTGGTCGTAGTTCGTCGTGTAAACGACGGGGAAGTCGAGCCGAACGATGAGCTCGTGCGTCCGCGACGCCGCGAGCTGCTCGTCTCGCACGCTCCAGTCGGATGCCATCTTCCGGCACAGGTCGTCGAGCGAGGATTTTTCGAGCCGATAGAACTCGGCGAGGGAGCGAAAATCGCTGCTGAGCGCGAGAAACTCGTCCGGCTCGAAGCCGACTTCGGCACCGAGCTGGCCGATGAAGTCCTGCCAGGTCGGCAACCCGAGGCCGGCCGAGATGCCGGCGCCGGCGAACAGGATGACGCGCCGCGCGTCGATTTGGCGGACGAGCGCGCGAGGCGCCGCATCGGCACTGTCGCGCGCGGCGTCGGGGTCGCTACGCGACGCGACGCGGTCTCGCGTTCCGTCGACGCCGTCCTGCGCCGCGTCGGCGTCATGCCGCGCCGCATCGATGCCCGCGCTCCGCCGCGCCTCGTATGTTCCGCGCGTTCGCCGGTCCATACCCCGACGATGCAAGCGGCGGGCCAGCTCACGAACGAGCCCCGCCGCGCGCGCGCGGCAGGGCAGCGCGGCGCAACGGCCGCGCCGCACGCGAACGGCGGCCGTCGAGCCGCGCGCTGGCTCGCGCGCTCACTCGAAGTCGAACAAATCCTCCTGCGGGTTCGGCCGGCTCATGCCTTGCTCGAAGTACTTCTGCCACATGGTGTCCCACGGGCGGCCGTAGATGTCCGGGATCTCGTACTCGATCACATCGCCGGGCGAGACCGGCGAGTTGTGGCCGTCGATCGAGTAGATCGTCTGCACGCACTCGATGAACGGGTACGGTTCCTGATCGGGGTCGGTGTAATCGTTGATTTTGTGTAGGTTGCGCACGATGCGGATCGGCTCGACCAGCGCCTCTTCGTCGTAGATGATCGATTCGTGGTTGAGCCCGACGAACACGCCCCGGTCGCCGCGAATCGGCGTGTAAATCTCGATCGACTGCAGCTTACCCGACCATTCGAACGACGAGTGCGACTTCCACGCTTGGACGTTGCTCGTCCAGGTGATCAGCACCTCGCCGTCCCAGAAGCCGATCGTCTCGCCGTACCAGCGCGGCACCGCGGCGCCGAGGCGCGGCACGCCGCCGTTCGGCACGTCCTCCATGTTGAACTCGCGGCCGACGTGGATGTTCGTGACGAAGTTGCGCGCGACGCCGGCCATGATCTGGACCAAGTCGGGCGTGGCGATCACGTAGTGCTCCCACACCGAGAACGGGTAGTAGCGCCGCATGAAGCCTTCGGGCTGACAGAACGTCGAGGGCCAGTACGCGTTGCCGCGCACCTGGTGATACGCCTCCTGAACCGTGCGTTGTTGGTACTCGGGCGTCAGCAGCGAGAGCAGCGTCGAGATCTGACTGTGCGCGCCCCAGTACCACGTCTGCTGATTGCGCGGCCCCGCGACGGGGCGCTCGTAGACGCCGTTCCAGTCCGCGGCCGGAAAATCCGCGAACGTGTAGACGTTCGGCCCGCCGCGGCGGCGCGTCTCCGCGAGCAGCGCCTCGTAGTGCTCTTGCGCCGTCTCGAACCCGTACGGGCTCACGATCGCCTCGCGCGGATAGTCGCGGTCGCAATGGCCCCACGGGCCATCGGCCGTATTCCCCGACGTGATCAGCGGATTCGGCGAAAGGATCCCGCGTTGAATCTCCGTCGCCATCGGGCTGTTGCAGCGGAAGTAGCGCTTGTCGTTCCAGAGCGCCTTGTCGGCGTAGAAGTCCATGCTCGTGAAGAGGTCGACGGGCAGCGGCTCGATGCCCTCCGGCAGCTCGTCGGGGCGAAAGCCGTCGAGCGTCTGATCGGCGCTGGGCGCGAATGGGTTGCCGCCTTGCCAGCCCGGGCCGACCGGCGGTAGATCGTGCACGCTGGCCGCCAAGGGCCGACCGCGGCCGACGCTCTGGAAGCCGATGTCCGGCATGTCCTGCGCCAAGGCCGGCGCGGCGGTCATCGCGATCATCAGCGCCGACAACCTCAAGACTCCGATTTGCATAAAGAGAAACCTCGATCTCGACCGAAAAACGTGGGTGTGTGATCGTACTGGTTTTCGCCGGCATAGCCGAATCGCAACCGCCGCGCGCGGAACGAGCGCGCTCACGGACAGGCCGCGAAATCGCCGAGGAGGCGCCGTATGAGACCGTTGCTCGAAGATGCCGCCCACCGCGCCGCCAACTATTTGGTCCGGTTGCCCGAGCGCCGAGTAGCGCCGGAGCCCGAGGCCGTGCGACGCCTGTCGGAGCTCGACGTGCCGCTGCAAGAGGAGCCGCGCGACCCGCACCGCGTGCTCGCGGAGCTCGACGAGCTCGTCTCGCCGGCCACGATGGCGATGGCAGGCCCGCGCTTTTTCGGCTTCGTCATTGGCGGGTCGCTGCCCGCGGCGCTCGCCGCGAACTGGCTCGCCGGTGCCTGGGACCAGAACGCCGGCATGTACTCGGTCACGCCCGGCGTGGCGCACCTCGAGCAGGTCGCGATCCGCTGGCTCACCGACCTTTTCGCCTTACCGGCCGGAGTCGCGGCTGCGTTCGTCACGGGCGCGACGATGGCGAATTTCACGGCGCTCGCGGCGGCGCGCCACGCCGTCTTGAAGCGCGCGGGCTGGAACGTCGAGGCCGACGGTCTGTTCGGCGCGCCGCCCGTGACGGTGATCGTCGGCGACGAAGTGCACATCACGGTGCTGAAGGCGCTCGGCATGCTCGGTCTCGGCCGCAATCGCGTCGTTCGCGTGCCCGTCGACGCGCAGGGCAGGATGCGCGCGAGCGAGCTGCCGCGCATCCAGGGGCCCGCAATCGTCTGCGTGCAGGCCGGCAACGTGAGCTCGGGCGCCTTCGATCCCATTGCAGAGGTCTGCGAGCGCGTGCGCGGAACCGGTGCTTGGGTGCACGTCGACGGCGCGTTCGGCCTGTGGGCGAAGGTTTCGCCGCGCTACGCACATCTCGCGCACGGCAGCGAGCTCGCGGACTCATGGTCGATGGACGGCCACAAATGGCTCAACGTCCCGTACGACTGCGGCATCGCACTCGTCCGCGACGGCGAGGCGCTCGCCGCCGCGATGGCGATTCAAGCGGCTTACATCCCCGCGGCGGAGAGGGAGCGCAATCCGTTCGACTATACGCCCGAGTTCTCGCGGCGCGCGCGTGGCGTCGAAGTATGGGCTGCGTTGCGCGCGCTCGGCCGTCGCGGTCTCGCAGACATGATCGAGCGCAACTGCTCCGCGGCGCAGCGCTTCGCCGCGCGCTTGCGCGCCGCGGGTTGCGACATCCTGAACGACGTCGTGCTGAATCAAGTGCTCGTGTCGTTCGGCGAGCCCGAGCGAACGCAGCGCATCATCGCGGCCGTGCAGGCCGACGGCACGTGCTGGGCGGGCGGCACGGTTTGGCAAGGCCGCACCGCGATGCGCATCAGCGTGTCGTCGTGGGCGACGACGGACGCGGACGTCGACGCGAGCGTAGCCGCGATGCTGCGAGCGAGGGATGCGGCGTGAGCTGGCTCGGCTAGCGCGGCGGCACGAGGTTGCTCCAGGTCTCCGTGAGCACGTCGGCGCCGTTTCGCAAGTACCCGCGTAGCTCGACGGGCTGCGCGGCGTCGAGCTGCTTGACGAGAACCGCCATGCGCCAAGCACCCGTGGCTTCCACGCGATAAGCGTTCGTCTCGAGGATCTCGCCGTTCGCGGGCGACGAGACGGCGGCTTCTACTCGAGCGTCGGGCGGTAATGCGGCGAGCGACGGGCCGACGAAATCGACCATGAACTGGTGCTGGTCGGCGGCGAGCTCGCGATAGCCCCGGCCCACGCGCGACTGCACGACCCACGCTCCGGGCGGCCGTTGCACGACGCGATCGCCTTGCCAGTGCAGCCGATACGACAGTTCGAGCGGCTCGCCGGGCGCCGGCACGGTCTGCGGCACCCAGTACGCGACGATGTTGTCGTTCGTCTCGTTCGGCGTATGAATCTGCACGAGCTCCACGCGGCCCGGCCCCCAAGCGCCCACGGGCTCGACCCACGCGCTCGGCCGCAAGTCGTAGCGCGCTTCCGTGTCCTCGTAGCTCGCGAAATTGCGGTCGCGCTGCATCAAGCCGAACCCGCGCAGCTCGCGCATCGAGAACGACGTCGTCAACGTGGAGGGCGGATTGATCAGCGGCCGCCAGAGCCACTCGCCCTCGCCCGTGGCCACCATGAGGCCGTCCGAGTCGTGCACTTCGGGCCGGAAGTCGGTGCGGTGGGGCTGGTTCTCGCCGAACTGGTACATGCTGGTCAGCGGTGCGATGCCGAGCGTGCCGACAGGCGCGCGCAGGAAAAGCCGCGTGCGCACGTCGACGACGGTCTCGTCGCCCGGCGCAACGTCGAACTGATACGCGCCGCTCACGCGCGGCCCGTCGAGTAGAGCGAACAAGCGCAGCGTGCGCGCGTCCGGCGCGGGCTTCACGGCCCAGAACTCGAGAAAGTACGGAAACTCCTCGCCTTGACCGCCGACGGTATCGACGGCCAAGCCGCGCGCCGACAAACCGTAGCGCGTACCGGCCGCGAGCGACCGGAAATAGCTCGCGCCCAAGAACACGATGAGCTCGTCTTTGTACTCCGGCCCGTTCAAGTGGTAGTGCACTCGCAGCCCCGCATAGTCGAGGTTGCGCCAGCCCTCCGGCGAGAGCGTGTTCTTGCCGAAGTCGAAGTCGTCGCTGTCGTAGCGCAAGTGCCGAGGTTCGCCGCCAACCACCTCGTTGATGCGCACACGCGGATTCGACTGGCCGCGATGGAAGAACATCAGATCGAACGGCAGGCCTTCGGCGCGCCAGATCGCGCGATCGGGCCGGAACCGGATGTCGCGATAGCGATCGAAACCGAGCGCTTCGAGCTCGGCGGGTTGCCTGCGGTCGGGCGGCTCGTAAGGGGCGCGAGCTTTGCGCCGCGCGAGCTCCGCTACGTCGTCGAAGTCGAAGGCGTTGGCGGCGCTCGCGCCGAGGGATGAAGCAACCAAGGCGCCCGCGAGCAGCGTGCGCCAAACGCGTCGTGCGAGGAACGTCGAATCCATGACCAAGAGCTACTCCGCACCGTGGTGTCTTTCGCAGCAAACATAGCCGGCTGCGGACTTTCGGACCAGAGCAGTGGATGAAACGCGGCTTTCGCAGGACTGGGTGCGCGCATCCCAATTTCTGCAATCCGCTGCGCGCGCTGTCCGCCACGCGCTTCGCCGACGTCGTTCGGGAGCATCGCCATCGTGCGGTGGCGCATCGCAGCTCGATACGTGCCGGCGCGCCGACCGGTGGCATGCTTTCTGCAGGCAGTCGGCGCGAGCCTTGAATGAACAGGAACGTCGCGGGGCCGACCATGAACGGAGCGGAAAGCACCTCGAAGTCCGACCCAACCGCGGTACCCTTCGTGCCGAACGAGCCGGCGGAGACGGACGACGCGGCGGAAGCGCAGAACGCCTCGGAGGCCGACAGCGCGGACGCCTACGCTGCGGAGTCGGTCGTCGTGGAAGCCTACCGCGGGCTCGACCTCGCTCCGGCGACGCTCGAAAGCCTCGTCACGTGGGACGTCTCCGTTCACGCTCGGCGCGAGGAAGAGCGCCTGCGGCAGGCAGCCGCTCGATTTCCCTCTGCAAGACCGTCCGCCGGCTGACCTCGGGAAACTCTCCTGAAGCCCTTGCAGACGGTCGTGGGCGTGGCGGAACGTCGCCAGACGATGCCGATCTTGCGGCCCGAGGGTTGGCTCATCGGCTCATCGGCTCATCGGCTCGCGCGGCTCGTTGCCGCCTCGGAAGCGCCTCGGTAAACCTCGATGAAGCTGCCCTCGTGCCAGCGAACGCGAACGGGTGCGCCGGCGTCTTCGATCGCTTCCTCGCCGACGTCGTCTCCGCCCCCGTAGTTGATTTGTTGGTCGGGACGCTTGTTGATGCCAAGCGTCAGCAACAGGCGGCTGCCGGCGGCGATACGCCGCCCGAGCATGCGTTCGCTTTGAAACGGCAATTGCTGGCGGAGGCCGGCTAGCAGCAACCGCCGGTTCACGCGGTCGCGCGCGTAGCTCGCCCGGAACTTGAATGGCGGATCGAAGAGCTTCACGTAGCCGCCGTCGGCACGCACTTCGTAGAGCATGAGCGTGAAGTCGGCGTCGTACTTGTTGATTGTGAAGTCGAGCTCGCCGCGCAACCGGCCCGTCAGCACGACCGGCTCGGCGAACGGCTCGGTCACGAACTGCAGGCCATCGCGCGGCGGCGGCACGCCCGCCAGCACGAGCTCTTGCGCGGGCCGCCAGTCGGCGTCGGACCGATCGCCGAGGTCGCGCAGGTCGACGAGCGCCATCGGCTCCTCCGAGCGTCGTGCCGCGAGCCGATGAGGGGCGCCCGTCGGCGACGCGGCAAGGTAGAAGCGGAGCGGAGTGGCTTCGAGAGCCGCGAGCGACGGGGCATGGCGCCATTCATTCGCTTCGGCGACCTCGTAGTTGACCTCGGCGCTCACGATGTCGGGCCGGGCGGCGCCGCGCAACACGTGCGCGAGCCAGGCGTAGCGTAGGTCGTTCGGGTCGATGCGCGCGACGGGGTCCACCGTGAGGCCGCGGAGCTCGGCCGTGGCACCCTGCTCGATGGTTCGCTCGTCGAACGGGCCGATCAAGAGCGCATGATCGGCGTTCGCGTGGTACCGATGGTGCTGCGTGAAATAGAAGAGCGCCGCCGTCTCTCCGGGCGAGTAATAGCCCGTCACGGTGAGCACGGGGATGCCGATGCTCGCGAGCTCCTCGCGAAACGGCAGCCACTTTTGCCAGAAGCGATCGTAGCTCGGATGATTCACCCAGCTGCGAAAGATCGCGCGGGCTCGGCCCGGCAGCGGAGGGAAGTCGCGGTAGCGGCGCCCCGATCGGTACCACTCTTCGTCGAAGCTGCGCCAGCGGGCATCGTCGCCGACAAGGGCATCGTCGGGCGGCGCGAGCAGCTCGTATACCCAGCGGTACGACGAGTTCATGAAGATCCTATTGACGTTCGGCACGTCGATGCCCGGCGCCAGGGGGTCGGAGGTTGCGATCGCCTTCAGGGCGGGCGGCGACCTTTTTGCGGCCGACCACGCGGCGAAGCCGCCGTAGCGGAAGCCCTGCATGCCGACGTTGCCGTCGCTCCACGCTTGCGCGGCGATCCAGTCGATGATCGCGCGGGCATCATCGCCGTCCGTTTCGAACGGCGCTCGAGGCCGAAACGCCGGGTCGCCCGCGATTCGCGCGAGCGCGAGCACGCTGGCGTAGCCGTGCGCCGCGGCCTCGTGCGCGTCGCGGCTGGAGCGATCGAGCGTGAGCTCGAGCAGGGCCGGCAGCGGACCCGACTCGGCGCCCTTGCGCGGGAGAACGAGCGCGGCTTCGACCATGGCGCCGGGCGCGACGGGAATGGCGACGGTTTCGACGGCGTAGCGCGCGTCTTTGTCTTTGGCGAGAAGCGGCCGCACGAGCGCGCCGAAGCTGCGATAGGCTTCGAACGCAAACCACGCTTGCACGAGCGCGAGCGCGTCATCGAGCGCGATCGAGCTCGTCCCGCGCTGCCGGTCCAGCGCTCGCTGAACGGCGCTGCGCAGCGGCTCGATGGGTGCGACGAACCAGTCTTCATGCTGGTAGGCGGCCAGATCGTCGAGCGAGCCGAACGTCTCGCGGAACGCGCGCTCATAAGCGGTCGCGAACGGCACGTTTTCGGCAGCTTCGATCGCGCGCGCGCGCGTGTAGACGTCGAAGACGAGGGCGCGGCCCGGCGACGGCGAGCTTTCCTCGCTCGCCACGCGCTCGCGCAACGTCGCGCGCGTCGTCTCGGCCGCCGTGGGGTTGCCGATGACCATCTGCAGCGCCGCGAGCGTGGAAAAGTAGCGGTCCGGGTCGTCGTCGGCGTAAACGGGCAGCAGGCGCTCGGCGAGATCGCGCATCGCCTCGGGCAGCGCGGGATCCGCGGCTTGCGGCGGTGGCTCGAACTGGAAATCCTGCGCGGCCGCTGTTGTCGGTCCCACGCCGAAGGCCATCGGCAGGAGCACGAGCAGAGCTTTCCGTTGCGCCGTTCTCATCGCCCTCGACGTAGCATACGTTCGGTCGCCCACTCCTCGCTTTCCTCGGCTCCGCGGCGGCGTCTCGTCAGGTGCAGCACGAGCGTGAAAAAGGGCAGGTGCGCCTGCGCGCTTCGGCCGATGTGAATGATCGTCGTGCTCGGAAGATCGTGCGTAAAGAGATCGATGATGCGCTCGAGCGTCTCGTCCTCCATCGCGGAGAACGTGTCGTCGAAGATCACCCAGTTCGGCGCCTGCAAAACGACGCGTGCGAGCGCGAGCGCCATCTGCTCGTCCTCGCGAAGCTCGCGGTCCCAGCGCCGCGTTGCGTCGAGGCTCTTCGTGTACCGGCGGAGGCCCGCGCGCTCGAGCGCTCGCCCGTAGGCGCGTTCCGAGAACCGGTCCGTCAGCATCGGATACGCGAGCGCTTCGCGCAGCGTGCCGCGCGGCAGATACGGCGTGCCGCGGGGCACGTACATCACCGATTCGCCGCGCGGCCGCACGATGCGCCCGCTGCCCCAGGGCCAAAGCCCCGACAGCGCGCGGAACAGCGGCGTCTTGCCCTCTCCGGGCGCGCCGCAGATCAGCACGTGCTCGCCGGCGCGGATGACGACGTGCCGTTCCTGGAAGCCTTCGCGTCCCACGGGCGACTCTACTTCGAGCTCTTCGAACGACATTGCGCCCGGCGGGCCGTCGACGTATTCGATTCGGGTGCCGACGTCCTGCTGCAACTCCGTGGCGAGCAACGCCGCCCTGAAGTTCGCCACGCGCAGCAGCGTCGCGCGCCAGTCCGCGATCGCGCCGAAGTTGTCCACGAACCAGCGCAGCGACCCTTGCGCCTGCGTGAATGCGGCAGCGGCCAACATCATTCCGCCGAAGGAGGTCTTGCCGGTGAAATACAGGGGCGCCGAGATCAAGATCGGAGCGATGCCCGTGATCCAGCCGAAGCCCGCCGTCACCCAAGTGAGGTTCGTGAGCCCGCGGACGAGCCGGCGCATGGCGAGCATGACGTTGCCCATGTCCATCTCGACGCGCCGCCGTTCGTCCGCTTCGCCGGCCGCGAGCGTGATGTCGTCCACGTGCTCGCTGATGCGGACGAGCGCGAAGCGCAGGTCGGCCTCGCGCGCGTAACGCACGGCGTTGCGCGGTATCAAGCTTCGCCCCACGAAGTACGACAGCAGCGAGCCCACGACGGCGTACGAGATCGCCGCCCACAGCATGAACCCCGGCACGGCGTAGTCGACGCCGCCCACGCGGAACGTGAAGTCGTTCGAGATCGTCCAGAGCACGCCCGAGAAGCTGACGAGCAGCACGCTCGCGCGAAAGAGCCCGATCGAGAGGTCGGCAGAGATGTCGCACAGCTTCTGCGCGTCTTCGCTGATGCGCTGGTCGGGGTTCACGGCCAGTTGGCTGCCGCTCGTGGCGAGCCAGAACGCACGGCGCGGCGCCATCCAGAGCTTCAGCAGGTCGCGCGTCAAGCCTTCGCGCAGCCGGAACTTGAACGTCTCGGTGATCCAGCGCTGCGAGACGTCGAGCACGAGCAGGCATCCCACGATCACGAAATACACGCCGAGCTGATAGAGGAACTCGTTCAAGTCGCGGCGCGTCAGTGCGTCGTAGAACGGCTGATTCCAGTCGTTCAGAACGATCTGCCCATAGGTCGTCACGAGAATCGCGACGACGAGCGCGGTTGCGAGCAGGACGACGCGCCTGCCCGCGGGCGACGCGAGAATCGCACTGTAGATCATGCGCGCTTGCTGCGTGACTCCGGCTCGAGCCGCCTCGTCGAGCTCCGGAGAGTGGCGTGCTCCGGATGCTTCCGTCATGCGCCGCACACCGCTCTACGGGCCGTGACGCAAGAAATGAAAGCGGCGTAGCTCCACGCGAGGTGCTTTGCGGAAGTCTGCTCGCCGGTGCGCTGATCGAATTGCTCGGAAAGATCGCCGCTCGAGGGCGTGAACGCGCGAACGGTCTCGAGAAACGCGTCGCCTCGCGCGAGCCACGCGGCGCGCGCGGCGCTGCCCTGTGGGTGCGCCGCGGCGGCCAAGAAGCAGAGCTCCGCGGCGCCGAGTGTCGAGAAGTAGTAGGCGCCGCCGGAGAAGTAGACGTCGCCTTCGTAGCGCCCGAGCGCCGGCGCGCGCTCGCGCGGCCGGTCGCGGTTGATCGGATACAGCTCGTCGAAGAGCCGCTCGAGCGTATCGAGCGTCGCGTGTATACGCGGATCGCGCGGAGAGTGCGCCTCTTCACCGTCGCCGGCGTGAACGGCGGCGAGGATCACCGCGACGTCGAGCAGCTTCGTGGAAACGGCGCCGTGCGGCATCGTGCGCGAGCGCATGAATCCCTCGGCCGGCAGCCAGTAGCCGTCGAGCCTCGCGAGAATCGCCTGCGCCTCGGCGCGCAGCGCGGCCGCCTCCGTTGCTTGCCCCGCGGCTCGCAGCCACTCGGCGCCCTCGTTCAGCGCGGCCGCCGAGACGCGCAGCGTGAAGTAATGAGAGCCGAGCTCCTCTTCCCAGATGTCGAGCGACGGCTCGCGCCAGTGCACGGCCGTCGATTCGAGATCCGTGCGCAGGAGCCGCTCGGCATCGGTCAGCGCGCCGCCAGGCAGCGTGTCGCGCGCGGGGCGTGAGCTCTGCAACGTGCGGAGCCAACGGCGGACGGCGAGCGCGCGCAGCGGCGCGCCGTCGTGCTGCGGCCGCGTCCAGCGCGAGATGTCGAGCGTGCCGTCGGGGTTCACGCGCGCGTCGGCATAGACGGCGTCGCCCGACACCATCGATAGATCGTCGCCGCGCAGGTACTGCGCGAACTCCGGCAGCACGCCGAGTCCCCATTGCGGGGCCTCGACGAGCGCTCGCCCGTCGAGCGCTTCGAGCGACAAGCTGAAGCGCACGAAGTCCGCGAAGTAGGTGAGCGCCTCGGCGCCCAAATCTCCCGCCTCGTAGAGCAGGCGCACGGCGTCGATGACGATCGCGGAGTCGCGGAACCAGTGAAAGAAGTAATCGGGGTCCGGATCCCACGACGCGAGCACCGGCGAGGCGACGATCGAGCCGGCAACGGGCCGAACGGTTTGGCCGAAGCCCGGCCGCTGCTTCACGACGCCGGTTGCGGAGATGCTCCTCTGCATGGCCGTCGCGGCGTGTCGGTACTCGCGCCCGAGCCATTGCTCGAGGGTTTCGGTCACGGCTCGGCTGTTTTCAGATGCGGGCTCGCGAACCCAAGTCGCCGCAGCCCGGCTCGGACGTCGGGAATCGCCATGAACAGCTTCCACAGGAGCCCCGTCCGATGGTTCTCGATCATTGCCACGATCGGTCCCTGATCGATCGCGAGGAACGTATCGGCGTACCAGCCTTCGCTTTCGCAGAAGGCGTCGACGAACCCCAGCTCGCGCCAGAGGCGTTCGCCATGCCGGCGCAAGAAGTGGCGCAGCACCGTCATGACCTCGACGGGGGCGTACGGCAGGCTCGAGAGCGCCGCGGTCGGGCTGATCGTGCCGTTGTCGTTGTCGGGAGCGTGCGCGGAGTATCCCCAAGGATCGTCACTCGCCGTTAGTCCCCAACAGGATTCGCCGTAACCCACGAATTGCCCCGGATTCGCGATGCAATGGGCGCGGTTGATCCGGACGTGATGCACGTTTTGTGCCCAATAGTCGGCGTAGCGGTCCTCGAGCCCGCGAGGATCCAGGCCGCAGAACGAGTAGTGCGCGAAGAAGAGCGGGCCGCCGTAGGCCATGCCGAGCGGCAACTTCGTGTCGTACCAAGATTTGCGGTTGCGAAACGCGCCGCCGCTCGCGAAACCGCGGTGATAGATCTCGGGATCGATCGAATGACGCGGCGACGACGCGGCGAGCACGTACGTGATCAGGCATTCGTTCCAGCCGCGGATCTCGTGATTCATCGCCCAGCCGTTGTACGGGCTCCAATGCCAGAACAGCACGTCGCTCTCTCGCGTGAACCAGCTCCACTCGACTTCTTCCCAGAGCTGCGAGATGCGCGCGCGAACGGCCGCCTCGGCCGAGCTCGCGCGCGCGAAATACTCGCGGGCGCACAGTAGGCCCATCAGCAGCAACGACGTCTCGACGAGATCAGCGCCATCGTCCTTGCGGCCGAACGGCACCGTCGCGCCGGTGCGCCCGTTCATGAAGTGCGGAAAGGCGCCGTGATAGCAGCGCGCGGACAGGAGCACCTCGAGCATGCGGTCGAGCCGGTCGACGGCCGCCTCGCGCGCGATCCAGCCGCGCTCCGCGGCGACGATCAGCGCCATTGCACCGAAGCCCGAGCCGCCGATCGCGACGGGATCGTCGACGGGGCTCGCGGCTCCTTCGCGCGAAGAGCGCCGGTCGTACGCGAGGCCGCTGACGGGATGCGCGGCCTCCCAGAAGTAGCGAAACGTCTGGCGCTGTACGGCCTCGAGCAAAGCGTCGTCGGCGAGTGCCGCAAGCTTCGCGGGATCCCGAGCTTGCGCGCTTCGCGAACGGCTGCGCTTTGAGGCTTTCGGTCGGGCGGATTTCGGCTTCGGCAAGTGACTTCCCTTTCACGTTGGCTGTGCGCGCATGCGATCCTTCGCCGAGGAAGCATGATCGGCTGGCGAGCGCACGGTTGACAAGCCGGGCGGCGGATGGCGGGCACGGAACTTGCTCGACGAGGCTCGACGGAGTATCCGATCCGTGCTTCGCAAGGGGCCAGAGACGGGCGAAGGAACGCCGACTGGCGCGTGCTGTGCGCCGCGCGCCAATGAAGCATGATTGGCCTTCATGAGCAGAGTGGAAAATTTGATCGGCCGCATGACGCTGGCTGAAAAGCTCGGCCAGCTCACGATGACGTCGGCGTCGTACGCCGTCACGGGGCCCGTCATTACCGGCGATTCGACGGACTCCATTCGCGACGGCACGCTCGGCAACCTGCTGAACCTCGTCGGCCCCAAGGCCGTGCACGACATGCAGCGCATCGCCGTCGAGGAATCGCGGCTCGGCATTCCGCTTTTGATCGGGTTCGACGTGATTCACGGCCATCGCACGATTTTTCCGGTGCCGCTCGCCGAGGCCGGCGCGTTCGATCCGCGCCTTTGGGAGCTCACGGCACGCGAGGCCGCGCGCGAGACGGCCGCCGACGGGCTCGCGATGACGTTCGCGCCGATGCTCGACGTGTCGCGGGATCTGCGCTGGGGACGAACCGTCGAAGGCCCGGGCGAGGATGCGTGGGTCGCCGTACAGGTTGCCCGGGCGAAGGTGCGCGGCTTTCAGGCCGCGACTCTCGCGGACGCGGAGTCGGTGGCCGCGACGGCGAAGCACTTCTGCGCGTACGGTCCCGTGATGGGCGGGCGCGACTACGCCTCGGTCGACATCTCGGAGCGCACGCTGCGCGAAGTTCACTTGCCCGCGTTCGCGGAAGCCGTTCGTGCCGGTGTCGCGGCGATCATGCCGGCGTTCACGGAGCTCGGCGGGATTCCGATGACGATGCACAAGGCGCTGCTCAAGGACTATTTGCGCGGCGAGCTCGGCTTCGACGGCGTCGTCGTCAGCGACTACAACGCGATTCGCGAGCTAATCCATCACGGCGTGGCGGGCGACGTCGTCGATGCCGCCGTGCTCGCGCTCAAAGCCGGCGTCGACATCGACATGATGGCAGAGGCATACCGCAAAGGTTTGCCCGTGGCGCTCGAGCGCGGGCTCGTCACGACGGACGAGATCGACGAGTGCGTTCGGCGTGTGCTCACGCTGAAGGAACGCCTAGGGCTGTTCGACGATCCGTATCGGCGCGGCTCGAGCGCCGAGTCGGCCGAGACGATGGCCGCGCGCCGGCGCATCGCGCGCGACGTCGCGACGAAGTCGCTCGTGCTCGCGAAGAACTCCGATGCCGCGCTGCCGCTGCGCGCCGCCGCGCGCCGCATCGCGGTGCTCGGGCCGCTTGCCGACGCCTGGCGAGAGATGCGCGGACCCTGGGCGGCGGCCGGTTTCGAGGAGCCGAGCGTCACGGTGCTCGCGGGTCTTCGAGCGGCGTTGCCGAACGCGAGCATCGTGCACGCCGAAGGCGTGACGATCGCGGGCGCGGAGACGTCCGGCATCGGCGCGGCTGTCGAGCTCGCGGCCGCGGCCGACGCCGTCGTGCTATGCCTCGGCGAAGCCGCCGAGATGAGCGGCGAAGCCGCGTCGCGCGCTCATCCCGAGCTGCCCGGCGAGCAGCGCGCGCTGGCCGAGGCCGTGATCGAGGGCGCGCGGGCGGGCCGAATCCCCGTCGTCGTGGTCCTCTTTTGCGGCCGGCCGCTGATCGTTCCGTGGCTCGTCGAGCGCGCCGACGCGCTGCTGATCGCGTGGTTCCCGGGCACGGAAGGCGGGAACGCCGTCGCCGACGTGCTGACGGGCCGCGCGTCGCCGTCCGGCCGAACGCCGATCACCTGGCCGCGCGCGCTGGGGCAGATCCCGCTGTTCTACGGCCAGCGCAACTCGGGCAGGCCCGAGAATCCGGCGGATCGTTTCACGAGCAAATATCTGGATTCCCCGAGCTCGCCGCTGATCCCGTTCGGCTTCGGCCTCACGTACGGCCGTTTTGCTTACGCGAACCTCGCCGTGAGCCCGGAGAGCGCTTCGGCCGGCGACACGATCGAGGTGTCCGTCGACGTAACGAACGAAGGCGCTTGCGCGGCCGAAGAAACGGTGTTCATGTTCGTTCGCGATTGCGTCGCGAGCGTCGCGCGTCCGACGCTCGAGCTCAAAGGCGTGACGAAGATCGAGCTCGCGCCCGGCGAGACGGGGACGGCGCGGTTGCGGTTGCCGGCCGCGGAGCTCGAGTTCCTGGGCCCCGATCTCGAGCCCGTGCTGGAGCCGGGCGAAATCGAGCTTCGCGTCGGGCCGTGCGCGGACCCGGCGCAGCTTCTTTCCGCGCGGCTCATGCTGCGCGCGTAGAATGCCGGCGGCGACGCTACTGCCGGCGTCGACCCCGAGCGTTCTGCGAAACCATGCCCGCATCGCGCTCTGCTCGAGCGCCCGCCGGCGATGGCGCCTCCGGCAGCGCGGGCCGGGGTCTGGCCCCGCCGAGCCCCGTGCGTCATCATGAATGCGGCAGGAGAGTTGGATGCCGCACTATACCTCGATCGTCACGCTGTTGGCGGTGCTCTTCTATTTCTTCATCGCGACTCGCGTGCCGCTCGCGCGCCGCCGGTTCAACGTGCAGCTGCCGGCCACGACGGGTCATCCGGATTTCGAGCGTGTGTTCCGCGTGCACCAGAACACGCTCGAATGGATGCCGATCTTCCTGCCGTCGCTCTGGCTGTGCGCGCTGTACTTGAACGACGCCACGGCGGCCGTGCTCGGCATCGTCTGGCTCGTAGGCCGCGGTATCTATTACGCGGGTTACGTGCGCGCCGTAGAGCAGCGGCTGCCGGGCTTTGCGATCCAGGCCGGCGCGTGCTTGCTGCTGATCGCCGGCGCCGTCGCGGGTCTCGTCATGCGCTTCGCAACTTCGCCCTGAGGCGCGAGAAAGCGTTGGCCGAGCACACACAGCGCGGAACCGTTGACGACTCCGGCGCCGCGTTCATGCGCGAAGCGCTGGCTTGCGCGCGCGAGGCGGAGGCCGCCGCAGAAGTCCCCGTTGGCGCGGTGCTCGTGGATGCCACGGGAGCCATGATCGCGCGCGCCGCGAACGCGCCGATCGCGCGGAACGATCCCAGCGCGCACGCGGAGATGCTCGCCCTGCGCGCCGCGGGCCGAGCGCTCGGCAACTACCGGCTGCCGGGCTGCGTGCTTTACGTGACGCTCGAGCCGTGCGCGATGTGCGTCGGCGCGCTCGTGCATGCGCGCGTCGCGCGTATCGTTTATGGCGCGGCCGACCCCAAGACCGGCGCATGCGGCTCCGTGTTCGATCTGGCTGCGAGCCCGAGGCTCAATCACCGGATCGACGTCGTGGGCGGCGTGCTGGCGGAGGAGTGCGGCCGATTGCTGAAGCGATTCTTCGAAGCGCGGCGGAGCGGCGGGATGCCTTAGCCCCTTAGCCGCCCGAAGCCACGGAGCTCGGGGGCGCAAACTGCTGCGTCGTCAGCGTTTCATGGCTGTCGAGCCACATCAGCAACTCGTAGTAGCGCCGCACGTTGTCGACGTACTTGACGGCGATCTCGCCCGGCGCAAAGCCGCGCTGGACACGGCTGTACCATTCCTTGTCGCGCAAGAGCGGTAGCCGTGCGCGGACCTCGTCCCAGCGGTCCGGGCTCGCGCCTTGCATCTGCGTGATGATGCGCGCGTCCTCGACATGTCCGAAGCCCAGGTTGTATGCGGCGACCGCGAGCCACGTGCGATCGGGGTCGCCGATCCTTTCGGGCACCTTGCGGCGCACGCGCAGGAAATAGTGGGCGCCGCCGAGAATGCTCGAGCGCGCATCGTTGCAATCGGCGACTTCCATCATGTTCGCCGTGTGCTCCGTGAGCATCATCATGCCGCGCACGCCGGTTGGCGAGACGGCGGCCGGATCCCAATGCGATTCCTGGTACGCGATCGCGGCGAGCAGTCGCCAGTCGACTCCCGTCGAGCGCTCGGCCTCGAGGAAGTAACTCCGGTAGCGCGGCAGCCGTGTGCCGACGTGGCGCATGAAGGCACGCGAGCCGACGTAGTCGAACTCGCTCGAGGCGAAGTAGTAGCGGTCGAGGATTCGCTTCAGCTCGCCCGTCGCCTGGATCTCGGCGAAGTAGGCGGCGATGCTCTCGCGCAACTCCTCGTCGCCTTTCGGCAAGGCCCACGCGAGGCGTTCCGCGGGGCCGAGCGCGAAGCCGACGCGCAGCTCCGGATAGAAATTCCTGAGCAGCTCGAACAGATGCGAGTCGGCGACCGTGTAGTCGATCTCGCCCGCGGCGACGCGCCGAATCAGCTCCTCGCTCGAGCGCTGAGTGTGCTCGACCCACGTGAGCAGCGGTTCTTCCTCGCGCAGCCGCTCGAGCAACGCCGAGTGGGCGGAGCTCGCGACGACGTCGAGCCGGCCGCCGACGAGGTCCGCGAGGTTGCGCGGCCGCGGTGTGCCGCGCCGATAGATGACGAGCGGCTCGATCTCCTGATACCCGGGGCCGAACGCCACGCCGTCGCCGCGCGCGCCGGCGGGCGTGAGGCTTGCCGCGCCGATTTCTGCCTTGCCGGATTCGAGATCGGGGAATACTTGCTCGTCGATGTAGATGCGGAGGCTGACGCCGAGCCGTTGGGCGTAGCCGCGCGCGAGCTCGTATTCGACGCCGCGCGGCTCGTCGGCGCCGTAGTAGAAAGCGGCCGGCGTGTTGCGCGTCACGACCTTGAGCTCGCCCGTGCGCAGGATGCGCTCGAGCGCCGAAGGCGGAGACGAGCAGGTGCTGAGCATGACGCCCAGCACGATCGCGGCCAGCATTCGCAACAGCGGCGCTCCCCTGTGTGACGTGTCGATTATACGGGCATCGTCGCACGGGATCGGCCGATCCTCGGCGACGTTTTGTAACACTTCTGTAACTAAACCGAAGCATTATGCCCGCCGATTGCACGCAATCCGTGCGACTTGAAGAAACTGGAGCAAAAACAATGCGGAACGGTACGCTTTCGGCCCTGCTGGCCCTTTCCTTCGCGTTCACCACGGGGGCGGCCGGACAACCGCCCGCGAGCGCCGAAATCTCGGCCCTGCGAGCCGAGATCGCGGCCCTCACGGAGCGCCTGGATCGCCTCGAGCGCGGCGCGATGCCGTCCGAGCCGCAACAGGCGGTAGCGGCGCCGCGCGTCGTCGAGCAGCGGGAAGACGCCCCCGCGTTACCGAACATCCGCTTCTCGGGCGACCTCCGCTACCGCCATGAGTCGATCAACGAGGACGGCGTCGACGAGCGTCAGCGGCACCGCATACGCGGCCGGTTTGGAGTGACGGCCGACGTCGCATCCAACGTTCGGCTCGGGCTCCAGCTCGCAACCGGCGGCGACGACCCGGTCTCCGGGAATCAAACGCTCGACACGGGCTTCGACCGCAAGTCGATCGGCGTCGACCGCGCGTTCTTCAGCTGGGCTGCCACCGACGCGCTGACGTTCACGGGTGGCAAGATGGGGAACCCGTTCTTCCGGCCGGCCGATCACCACCTCGTTTACGACCGCGATCTGAACCCGGAAGGGCTCGCCTTGCGCTACGAGCGCGGCGACTGGTTCGCGAACTACGCGGGATTGTGGGTCGAAGAACGCGGCGCGGCGAACGATTCGATCATGCTGGGCGGCCAGATCGGCTACCGCCGCACGCTCGGCAACGGCATGCACCTCACGGCCGGCGCGAGCTACTTCGACTACCTGGAGACGCAAGGGCAAACGCCGTTCTGGGACGGCGCGCCGGCCGGCAATCGCGTCGACGCCGGCGGCAATTACCTGAGCGACTTCAACATTGCGGAGCTGTTCGGAGAGCTCCGCCTGATGGCCGGCGAGCGGCCGCTCGCGCTGTTCGCCGACTACGTCGTCAACACGGAGGCCGCCGACGCCGATACGGGCTTCGCGCTCGGCGCGAGCTTCGGCGAGGTCACGGGGCCGCGCACGTGGAGTGTCGGGTATGCGTATCAGGATCTCGAGGCCGATGCCGTCGTCGGCACGTTCACGGATTCCGATTTCGCGGGCGGCGGCACCGACGGCAAGGGTCACGTTGTCGCATTCAACTATGGTTTGCGCGAGCGCCTCGAGCTCGGTTTCCGCTATTTCTTGAACGAGCGCGGAGCCGACGTGAGCGACGAGCGCGACTACAATCGCCTACAAGCCGACGTCGTGTTCGAGTACTGAGCAGGCTCAACACACGCGTCATTCGTGATGGTGCCGAGGCCACCTAGTATCTGTAGAAGTCTCGGGAGCCCGTACCGAACAGTGCGGTGTTGAGACGCTCTTGAACGCACGAATACACTGCCGGCCCCCCGGCGCCTTCGCGCTAGTTTTTTTGGGAGCAGTCATGAGTAGGGAGATGCCGACGACGGTCTCGCCGATGCGGCCGGCGGTTGCGAAAGAACGATTCGATTCGAACGGTGCGCGCAAAGCGGCGATCGCTTTGCTCACGGCAATCTACAAGACCGGCCGCTATGGCACGATGGCCGAGGTGCTGATCGCGCTCGAAGTCATCGATTCGAATCTCGAAGGTCGCCCGCACTCGATGAAGTCGCTTTCGAGCAAGCTCGGCATTCCGTACACGTCGGTATCGCGGATCGTCTATTCGCTGACGGCCGAAGCGCAGCCCGGCGGAGTCTTGAAGCTGGTCCCCGACAGCAAAGACCGGCGCCGCAAGCACATCGAGCTCGACGCCGAGGCGTTGAAGCGCATGAGCTCGCACGTGCGCGCCCTCGAGAAGGCGATGATCGACTACTACGGCAACTCGGTTTACAAGCTGAAGAAAGATCAGCCGAACTGACCTGCGGCACGCGGCCGCTTGCCCGTGTCTCGAGCCGGGGCTATGTTGGCTCGGATGCGACGCCCGAGCGCCAAGTGGCTATGGTTGATGCCGCCGTTCCTGTTCGGAATGGCGTATCTCGATCGCGTCGAATCGGGGCCTACGGGCGATTGGCGTGCCGCGAGCCGCGCTCCGGTGGGGCTCGCGCCGGATCCCAGAGCGACGCCCGAGCCCGTGGTTCAGGTGTATGCCGCGCGCGCGGTGCGTTGGCGCGGCTATTTCGGCGTGCACACGTGGGTCGCCGTGAAGCCGCGCGACGCCGGCGAGTTCACCGTCTACGAGGTCAACGGCTGGCGGTTGCGCCGCACCGGCAGCGCCGTCAGCGTCGATAATCGGCCGCCGGACTCGCGCTGGTTCGGCAATCGGCCCGAGCTGCTCGCCGAGCGGCGCGGCGACGGCGTCGACGAGCTCATCGCGCGCGTCGAGGAAGCCGTCGCAAGCTATCCGTACGCCGACACCTATCGCGTCTGGCCCGGCCCGAACTCGAATACGTTCGTCGCGCACGTGCTGCGCGCCGTGCCCGAGTTGCGCGCCGATCTACCGGCGCACGCGATCGGTAAGGATTACCTGGAGCCCGGCTTCGTCGCGTGGTCGCCGAGCGGCACGGGGGCACAGCTCAACGTGTTCGGCGTCTTCGGCGCGCTCGCCGGCGTCGAGGAGGGAGTGGAGGTCAACGTGCTCGGCCTCACGTTCGGCGTCGACCTGCTCGATCTGTCGTTGAAGGTACCGATGGCCGGTCGGCTCGGCTGGCCGCGCACGGTGCCGGCGTCGGCCGCGCTGGCGGAGGAATAGAAATGCGTCGGCTCGGCGCGGCGTTCGCCGTTCTACTCGTCGTATTGGCTGGCCATGCGCCCGCCGCGCACGCGGAGCCGCGGCAATTCACGTTCAGCTGGCAGTTCGAGGAGGGCGATGCGCTGCGGCCTCGCGGCGGCACGACGCGCGGCGCTCCGCTCACGCTCGCGACGGAGCCGAGCGACGCATGGCGCGCGGTTCAGGAGCCCGGCATTTCCAAGTTCGAGCGCGACCGGCGCGCGATCCTCGCGATGGCCGGCGGGTATCGCACGACGTTCGACTTCATCGAAACCGTGGGTTTCACGCCGGGCTTTACACCCTCGCGGCCGTATCAGTCGTGGGGCACCGAGCACATCTACGTGGTCGAGGACTCGGGCACGTTCATCCGCCTGCAGCACATCATGGTCATGTTCGTCGCGGATCGCGACGGCAAGGTGCAGGGTCCGTTCGTGCAAAAGCACTGGCGCCAGGATTGGAAATACGAGGACACGGATCTGCATGTCTTCGTCGGCCGCAACCGCTGGGTGTACCAGACGCGCACGCCGGACGAGGTGCGCGGGCGTTGGTCGCAGGCCGTGTTCCAGGTCGACGACTCGCCGCGCTACGAGTCGCTGGGCGAGTGGGAGCACTACGGCACGTACTCGGCGTGGACGAGTGGCCGTACGGCGCGGCCGCTGCCGCGGCGCGAATCGACGGTGCGCAGCGACTACCAGATTCTCGAGGGCATCAACCGCCACACGCTGACGCCGACGGGCTGGGTGCAGGAGGAAGAGAACCTGAAGCTCGTGCTCGACGAGCACGGGCAGCCGCATGCCGAAACGCCGTATCTCGCGCGCGAGCTCGGCGTGGCGCGCTACGAGCACGTCGTCGATTTCGATTTCTCCGCCGGCGATCGCTATTGGCAGCGCACGCGCGAGTTTTGGCGCGACGTGCGCGCGGCGTGGGATGCCGTTTACGCCGAGCGCGAGACGTTCGAGTATCTCGAGGAGGTGGACGGGCAGGAGATGTTCGTGCCCCTCTTCGAGCACGCGGAGCGGCTCGACGGCGGCGAGCCCTACGACGCGTCGGCTGCGGCCGAGGTGATTCGCGCCACCTTTGCCCGGCACTTGCGCTGACGAGCTCGAGTCACGCAACGGGCCTAAAGATTCCGCGGCTGCCGCCGATAATGCCGGTGTTCGTACCGTCGATACCGCGATGAAGCAGCAGCTCAAAGAGACGGATACGGTCGTGCTCGGCAGCAGCTACAACGACGCACGCGCAGCCACCGTCACGCTCGTCGATCGGCTCGAGCGCTCGCTTGCCGGCGGCGCGCTCGAGGTGCCGTCGTTGCCCGAGGTGGCGCTGAAGATACGGCGGGCGCTGTCCGAGGAGGACGTCTCGATCGGCGAGATCGCGCGCTTGATCGGCACGGATCCCGCGCTCGCCGCAAGGATGCTCCGCGTCGCGAACAGCGCGATGTTTTATCGCGGCAGCCGGCCGATCACGAACTTGAAGGACGCCGTTTCGCAGCTTGGCCAGAAGATGGTTCGCAACGTGGCGCTGTCGTTCGCCGCGCAGCAGGTCTTCATCGGCTACGGTCATCGTCTGCTGCACGACCTCATCGGCGCCGTCTGGCGCCACAGCGTCCACGCGGCCGTCGTCGCGCACATGCTCGCGCGCGTCCGCACGAGGCTGAATGCCGACGAGGCCTTTCTCGCGGGCCTGCTGCACGAGGTCGGCAAGCTCTACATCCTCGCGCGGACGAAAGACGAGGCCGAGGCGATTCTCGGCGACCCGGGCTTTCAGTCGGTGCTCGCCGCATGGCATCCGCGCGTGGGCCGTGCCGTGATCGAGACGTGGGAGCTGTCGCCCGAGCTCGCAGCCGCCGTCGGCGAGCATTTGAGCGTGAGCCTGGCCGCGCCGGATCCGCCGACGATGGCTTCCGTCGTGGCCGTCGCGAACTATCTCGTCGAGCACGGAGAAGCAGCGTGCGCCGACCCCCATTTCCATACCAAGGCGCCGAGCTTCGGCTCGCTTTCGATGGACAAGCCGACGTTCGACTGGCTGATTCGCGCCGCCGACGTCGACGTGCGTCTCCTGACGATCGCCTTCGGCGTCTGATGCTACGTACTGCCGCCGGCCGGCGGCCTCCGATACCATAGCCGTCCCGGCTTCGTTGCCGCAGTGTAGTCCTGAGCACATCAGTGGCGGCCTTCAGCTTCAGCGAGTTCTATCAGCGCAACCGCCGCGTCGTCATTTGGGTCATCCTGTTCCTGCTCCTGTGGGCGCTGCGCGATTTCTTCGCGGTGGTGTTCCTGACGTTCGTGCTCGCGATCATCGCGGCGCCGCTGGCCGAAATCGGCATGCGGCGGCTCCGGCTGCCGCATTGGGCTGCCGTTACCGTCGTCTACATCGGTTTCCTGGTCGTGCTGACGTCGTTCGTGGCGTTCGTCGTGCCGAGCGTCGTCTCGCAGATCAATCAGATGATCGACAACTTGCCCGCGACCGAGTCCACGGTGATCGACACGAAGAACAAGATCGTCCGCAGCTACCCGGCGCTGCGCGAGCCGATCAACGGCTTCATGCGCAGCGCGATCGCCGACGACCGCCTACGGATCGTGGAGCTCCAGCTCATCGCCGAGCGCCAGCGCTTGAACCTGACGGAAGCGGAGATCGCGGAAGCCGCCGAAAGCACGGCCGTCCCGATGGGCGCGCTTGCGGAGTATTTCAACCGGCAGGATCAGCTGTTGCTGAACGCCGTGATGGCCGTGCAATTCCAGCGCGTCCGCCAGTACGCGCCGACGGTCACCGTCGCGCTGTATCGCGCGACGGCGACGACGCTGCTCGCGCTCTTGTTCAGCTTTTTGATTCTGATCGACCTCAATAGGATCAAGTCGGGCATCAGCCGCCTTCGAACCTCGCGCGTCGGCGACTTCTACGAGGAAGCGGCTCCGCCGATCGCGCGTTTCGGAATTCTGCTCGGCCGCGCGATCGAGGCGCAGGCCGCGATCGCCGTCGTCAATACGGTGCTGACGTTGATCGGGATGTTGCTGCTCGGGATCCCGCTCATCGCGATGTTGTCCGTGATCGTGTTCGTTTGCAGCTTCGTGCCCGTGCTCGGCGTGTTCATTTCCACGACTCCGATCGTCCTCGTCGCGCTCAATGCGGGCGGCCCCGGGCTTTCGCTCGCGGCCATTGCGCTCGTCATCGTGATCCACGCGATCGAAGCGTACGTGTTGAACCCGCTCATCTACGGCAGGCACCTGAAGCTGAATCCCGTGCTCACGCTGATCATTCTCTACGTCGGCTACCACGCGTTCGGCCTCTGGGGCATGCTGCTCGGCGTGCCCGTCGCGCGCTATTTCATCCACGACGTCCTCGGCGTGCCGTTCCGGGAACGCAGCCGCGCCGTCCCCAGCCAGGCATGAGGGTGTCGTCCGCTCGAGGATGAGTCGACGTGATGGCGTTGTTTCGGCGGCTTTTTACCCTCGCCAACCGCTGGCCGTGGCTGCTCCCCGTGGCGAGCTTCGCTGCGGGTTGGCTCGGTTTTCTTCTCGTTCGGCGCGGTGAGGAGCTCGCGCGCATCGTCGCGTTGCTGGCGCTCCTCGGCTGGGTCTGGCTCTTGATCGAGCCGTGGGTGAGGCGACGCCTCGAGCGGCGCCGGCGCCGTGCGGGCAACTTCGTCGTCAACTTCATCAGCCAATCGCTTCAGCAGGAGCTTCTGTTCTTCTCGCTGCCGCTCCTGATCGCGGCCACGCAGCGCGATACGGGGCAGATCGTGTTCACGGCGCTCGTCGGCGGCGCGGCGCTCGTCAGCACGATCGACCCGTGGTACGAGCGACTCGTCGCCGCGCGGGCGGCGCGGCGCATGACGTTCCATGCGTTCTGCAGCTGGATCGCGGCGCTCGTCGTGCTGCCCATGGTGCTGCTCGTGCCCGTCGAGCGCGCCCTGCCGCTTTCGCTGCTCGCGGTCGGCGCTTGGTTGCTGCTGACGCTGCCGTTGTCGCTGTACTCCCTGCCGCGCCGTCGCTCGCGGCTCGCGTGGATACTCGGCATGGCGGTCGTTCCGCTGCTCTTCTGGGAGCTGCGGGCGCAGGTGCCGGCCGCCGGCCTCGCCGTGACCGACGCCCGCGTCACGCAAACGATCGACGGCCTCACACCCGGCGAGCCCGTGCGGCGCATCCGGCAGGAGGATCTCGCGCAGGGCGTGATCGCGTTCGCGGCCATCCGCGCGCCGGCGGGCCTCTCGCAGCAAGTCGTCTTCGAATGGCGGCACAACGGCGAGCGCGAGCGGATCCCGATCGAGATCCGCGGCGGCAGGGCCGAGGGCTTCCGCGCATATTCGCGCAAGCAGACGTTCCCGGCCGACCCGACCGGGGTGTGGACCGTCGACGTCCTGACCCCCCAGGCTCAGCTGCTCGAGAGGATGCGTTTCGTCGTCGAGGGCTGAGGACGGCCGCAAGCCCGGCTTGTGACGTGCGCCGCCGCAGACATACCATCTCCCAAAGGTACCTACGGACGGGAGCGCAAACCCATGGCCGAACGAATCTCCGCCGCGCAGCTCATCGACGACCTTTCGGCCGTCATTCGGGACGCCGAAGGTCTGTTGCGCGCCACGGCTTCACAGACCGGCGATCGAGTCGACGAGATTCGCGCCCGGGCCGAGGAGTCGGTGCGCCAAGCCAAGGAGCGGCTCGCAGGGATCGAGGAAGAGGCCCTCCGGCACGCCAGAGAGCTGGCCGGCGAAGCCGACCAGTACGTCCGCGGCAATCCGTGGCAGGCCGTCGGCATCGCAGCCGGTGTCGGCCTCGTGCTCGGCCTGCTGCTGAGCCGCCGCTGACGGCGTCCGCGGCGTGTCCGAGACGACCGACGGTCCGACCGCAGATCCCGCGTCGCCGCGCGGGCCGGTCGGCGGAATCCTCCGCTCGCTCGCGCACATGCTGGCGACGGCCGTCGGCATCGCGCAAACGCGCCTCGAGCTGTTGACGACGGAGCTGCAGGAGGAAGTCCACCGCGTCGCCGAGATCATGGTTTGGACCGCCGTCGCGCTGCTCGCGGCAGGGGTCGGACTGTTCCTGCTCGCCCTCCTCGTGATCTTCGTGTTCTGGGACACGCACCGCATCATCGCGTCGATCGCGGTCACGGCTGCGTTCTTCTTGATCGCCATCGTCGCGGCGCTCGTCCTACGCGCCAAAGTGCGCGGCAAGCCGCCGATGCTCGATGCAACGCTTGCCGAGCTCAAGAAGGACCGGGAGACGCTTCTCCGCGGGCATTGAGGGCAGAGCATGAGCCATCGCGTGCGGGAGCTCGTCGAACGGCAAGCGCGCCTCCAGCGGCGCTGCGCGGCCGAACGCGCCGAAATCGCGGGCGAGATCGCGAGCGTCGAGCAGCGCTTCGCCGGCGTCGATCGCGTCGCCGGTCTTGCGGGGCGGATTCTGCTCCATCCCGTCGTCATCACCGGTGCCGTAGCGGCGCTGCTCACGATCGGCCGCGCGCGCGGCACGCGGCTCGTCGGGCGGCTGTTCCTGCTGACGGCGGCGGCGCGGCGCTTGCTTGCCGCGGTACGTGTCTTTCAGGTTTTGCGGGCAAGGTCCCAAGGAGCTCGTCCATGATGCGCAGATTCGCAGTGCTGGGTCTCGTGTGCTTCGCGTGCACCGCGCACGCGCAATCGGAGAAGTGCGAGCCGAGCGGCGGCGTCGCTTTCGTCTGCGGCGTCACGAATCCCGAAGATCTCGTGCTCGTGCCGGAGACGAATTGGATCGTGTCGAGCGGGATGGCCGACGGCGCCGGCTTCTATCTCGTCGACTCGAAGACGGGCAGCGCGTCGGTGCTCCCGTTCGCGGCGGATCCCGACCCGGCGTTCGCGGGCTGCACGACGCCGCCGACGCCGGCGTCGCTGAACACGCACGGCTTGAACCTGCGCGCAGCCGGGCCAGGCCGCGCGAAGCTCTACGTCGTCGGGCACGGCGCGCGCGAGGCGATCGAAGTGTTCGACGTCGACGCGACGGGCGCTCGCCCGACGTTGACGTGGCGCGGCTGCGTGCCGATGCCGGACGGCCTCGCCGCGAACAGCGTGGCGTCGTTCCCCGACGGCTCGCTCGTCGCGACGGTGCTGTTCATGCCCGGCAAAACCTTCTTGGACAGCGTCATGCGCAGACCCACGGGCGCCGTGTTCGAGTGGTTGCCGGGCGACGCCGGCTTCACGCTCGTCGAGGGCACGGAGTTGCCCGCGAACAACGGCATCGAAACGTCGGCCGACGGGCGCGAGTTCTACGTGGCGTCGTCGGGGCTGCAAACGATCGTCGCGTTCTCGCACACCAATCCGGCTCGGCAGTTGCGCACGACGCGGCCGCTGCCGTTCACGCCGGACAACGTTCACATGGGAGCCGACGGGCGGCTATTGACGGCCGGCATGGCGAACGACGTGCCCGAGTGCGGCGGCGCGCCGGGCCCCGATCACGACATCCCGAAGCTCGCCGCGTGCCCGCGGCCGACGATCGCCGTGGCCATCGATCCCGCGACGATGCGCGACACCGTCATCGCGACGACGCCGGCCGACGAAGCGTTCAGCAACGCCACGATGGTGCTCGTCGCCGAGGGGCAGGCGTGGATCGGCACGTTCTCGGGAGACAAGATCGCGCGCGCGCCGCTGCGTTGATGTAGCGCCGTTTGCGCCCTTCCACGGAATCACCGCGTCGGCGCGCCGCGGCGCGTCAGTGCGTCATCGAGTAGATGAGGTAATTGACGGCGAATTTGTACGCGAGCGCCGTCATCGGCTCGGGGTACCACGGGTCGTCGGCGTGCTCCCAAGCGTCGCCCATGTCCATGTTGAAGTTGATGGCCACCATGAGCCGCCCGTTGTCGTCGAAGATTCCGCGCCAGTGCGGCGTTTCGGCTCGTTGTCCGCCGCGTCCCGGAATCTGCGTCCGTTGATCGAGGTCGTACAGCACGTGCAGAAGGTCGTGGTCCTCGCCGAGCTCTTGGATCGGGCGGTCCGGGAAGACGCGCCGCATCGAGTCGACGAAGATCTCCCACTCGTAGTCGCCCCAGAAATCGTCGACCATGAGGAAGCCGCCGCGGTCGAGGTACTCGCGCAGCAGCCTCGCTTCGTCGTCGTCGAGGTGCCACTGCCCGACCTCGACCGCATAGAGCCACGGATAGTCGAAGACCCGCTCGTCGTCGAGCTGGATGAGCCGGCCGCCGTTGCCGTCGATGTCGACGGCCGCGGCGTCCACGCGCGTGAGGCGGCCGATGCCCTGCATGAGGTGGAACTCCGCGTCGGCGTAATCCGTGGCCCAAGCGGGACGTCCGCCGCGGAAATAGCCGCGCCGGCTGTGCGGGGAGTCGCGGTAGACGAGACGCGCGAAATGGAATTCCGCCGTCGGCGCTGCGTCGAACCGCTCGGCGCGGCGGGACTGTGCGCTCGCGATGCCGAGCCAAGCGACGCACGCGACGGCAGCAACGGCTCCCCCGGCGACTGCGGCGCTTCGAAGACGGCGGCTCACGCTCGTAGCGTACCTCAAGCGGAGCCGTACGTGGCGACCGGCAATCGCGCACCGTCGAATCGCAAGGCCCTCGCGGCTCGGCGTCAGATCTTCGAAGCCGTGATCGTCAACAACCAAACCGTTCCGTTCGCCTGGATGTCGGCGATCGTTCCCAGGTCGTAGCTCTTGATCGTGCCCTGAACGTGGCCGACGTCGGCGGCCGGCGTCGGGTAGCGCGGCAGCGGCTCGTGCTCGTAACGCCACCGCTCGACGGTCACGCCCGCCCAGCGTTCGCTCGCGAACAGCTCGACGATGCGAGGCACGTCGCCCGCGACGAACATCTCGTGCCCGTGCAAGTGAATCGGCGCATCGAGATACAACGTTCCGCCGGGCCGCAGCACGCGCCAGATCTCGGCCAAGCATTCGGCGTACGACGGCGGCGGCGTGCCGTCCGGTAGCGGCTCTTCCCAGTGCTCGAACGATTGGTTCCCGAACACGAGGTCGAACGTCGCGTCGGGAAACGGGATGTCGCCGGCATGCCCGTAGCCGCCCGAGCCGAGACGCGCCGGCCGGTTGCGGTCGACGAGCGGCTCGACGCCGGTCCACGAGCCGCCGGCGAGCTCGACGATCCGCTTGCCGTAGGAGCGCCGCGCGTAGCCGAGCTCGAGCACGCGCTTGCCGCGCGCAGCCCTGAGGTGCGCTTCCGTGGCGGCAACCACGCATTTCCGGAGAGGGCTGCCGAACGGCACGCCGCAGGCGCTTCGGGCGGCATCGAACTTGGGGCAGCGCCGGCACGGGACGATGCGTTCGCCGCCGCGCTCTTCCCAGTAAGGCACGTTCCATTCGTTGCGCGCGAGGCGGCCGCGCGTGGTCAAGCGGTACCAGGCGCGCTTCAGCGAGCTCTTTGGGCCGTGCATCGTGCGGGGATTCCTCGTCGCGGCGTGATTATGGCATCCACCGCGCGGCCGGTGGCGGTGGCGAAGCCGGGGCGGGCGGGCCTAGAATCGATTCGATCGTCCCGCAGGGAGGGAGCCTCGTCCGTGCGGATTCTACGCACAGCGCTGCAGTGCGTTGCCGTCGCCGTCGCGTTGGCGGCGACCGTCGCAGCGCGCGCGCAGGACACGGTCTCCACGCTGAACGGCTATGTGACGCTCAGCAGCGGTTACTGGAAGCACGGGCTATCGCATAGCGACGGCGCGTCGTTGCAACTCGGCGTCGACTACCAGCATTACACGGGCTTCTTCGCCTACGTGCGGGCGATGAACGTCGACTACCCGCAAAACCTGCCGTATCAAAGCCGCGACGTCGAGGCGAGTGCCTACCTGGGTTTCCACGATCGCCACGAACGCTGGTCGTGGACGGTGAGCGTGGGACGCTATCTGTATCCGGGCACGGACGGTTACGACTACGGCGAGTGGAGCGCAAGCGTCGGTTTCCGCGACCGCATCTTTTATACGGCGTCGTACGCCGACGACTACTACGCGCGCGACGACTCCGCGCTCAATCAGGAGGTGGCGCTCGCGTTTCCGCTGCCGAAGGACTTCGAGATCGGCGGCGCCGTCGGCTATTTCGACATCGCCAGCGGCCCCGAAATCACGCACTGGAACGTCGGCGCATCGAAGCTCGTGGGCCGCATGGCGATCGACCTGCGCTACTACGACGGCAACTACGGCTGGCGTTCGTATCTCGGCGATCCCGACGCCGAGCATTACGTCCTCAGCATTTCCCTCGCGCTCGGACGCAACTGACGCCGCGCGGCGCGACGCAGAACCGCGACCCCGACTCGAGACCGCGCCACGGATCCCCGAGCTGCGCTAAAAGCGCGCGTTGCTTTCCGCCAAGCAAGACAACGGGCCGCCGAGGCGTGCGACGGCGCGACACGCGTTGATCGACGCGCTGCCGGAGGAGTAGGTGGTCGTCGCCGTGAGAATCGCCGCGATGCGCTCTGCGTCGAGATCCGGCTGCCGTTCCATCAAGAGCGCGATCACGCCGGTCGCGTGCGCCGCCGCGAGCGAAGTCCCCGTGAGGAACGCATAGCCCGCGCCCGGCGTCGTGGTCAGCACCTCGTCGGCCGGCGCGGCGAGCGCGTAAGGCGACGCCGAGTTCACGGGCACGAGCGAGGAGTGTGCCGTCAACACGCCGGGATGCGACGACGGAAACGCGACGGAGCTCGCCGCGCTCGACGGATGCGCCGTGACGACGACGATGCCGCGCTCGATGACGCGATCGAGCAGCCGCGAAAGCAGCGGATCGTCGGGCCCCGCGAGGCTCAAATTGATGACGTTCGGGTGCAAGCCGAGCGCAACCTCGAGCGCGCGCGCGAGCGAGAAGCTCGAGCACTGCGCCGCAACGGCGTCGTCGGCGACGGCCCAGCACGCTCGCAGAGCCGCGATGCTGACGTCGGGCGCGACGCCGATGATGCCTTCGCGGTTGTTGACGGCCGACGCGATGACGCCCGCGATGGCCGTGCCGTGAATCTCGCCGCGTCGGCCGAGCGGGTGTTCCGTGACGAGGTTGCGGGCGAGTCGAACGCTGCCGCGCAGATCCGGATGGTCCGCATCGACGGCCGAATCGATGATCGCGACGGACACGCCGCGACCCGTGGCGAGCTCGTGCGCGCGCTCGATCTCCATGGCCGTCGCGGCCGACTGCAGCTCGAGGTACGGATCGTCGTACTTCGAAGACTGCGTGTTGAACAGGTTCATGCGCTGAGCAAGATCGACGCGCGGATCGTCGTTCAGCGCCGCGAGCACTTCCGCGACGTCGAGGTGCTCGGGAACCGTCAGCACCTCGCAGTAGACGTCGAGCGACTGAATGGCCCAGCCGTCGATTCGGCGCAAGCCGTGCTCGTGCGCGAGCTGCGTGAGCACGCGGTCGACGGAGGGCGACGGGCCGTAACGGCGTTGCAAGTAGCGCTGATTCGGCGCGCCCGTGAGGCCCGCCGCGAGCGCCGCGGGTTGGCGAACCGTGACGAGAATCTGGCGCGCCGCGGCCGCTTGCGTCGCGCCCGCGGACGGTAAGGTGCGCACGCCCGTCGACGACGTGCAGCCGGCGAGCAGCACCGCGGCCAGCACGAGCGCGGCGGTTCTCATGGCGCGGCGCCCGCGAGCGCAGGGCCGGCGAAGCGGACGCGCGAGTCAGCGCCTAGCTGCTCGAGCAGACCGCGCACCTTCGCTTCGTCGCCGGGCTCGCGCACGCGCACGGTATAGCGGCCGACGTTGCTCGGTCCCGCCACGATCTCTCCGCCGATGCCGTCGAGCAGCCGCTGCATCTCGGCCGTCGTGGTGTCCTCCGCGAACACGACGTCGAGCAGCAAGCCGTCGCGCGCCGAGCTCGTTGCGAGCGTCGAGTAGACGCGCGTATCGATCTCGGGCAACGGCGTGAACCACACGAGCACCGCGAGCACGGCGATTCCGGCCGCCGCGGCAATTGCGAACGGCGTTGCCGTGGCATAGCGCTCGCGCCAGCGGCGTTCCGGCGCGTGGAGCTGATCGTCCAGAGCTTCGAAGCCGGCTTCGGCGGAGACGTCGGCCGTGCGGCGCGTGCGCACGGCGGCGTAAAGACGTTGCTGCTCCTTGAGCTCTCGTCGACACGCGATGCAGGCGCGCGCGTGCTCTTCGACGGCTTCGCGCTCCGTGCCCGAGAGCGTGCCGTTGACGAGCCACGGCAGGAGCTCGAACGCCCGGTTGTGCGAGAGCGGACCGGGCTCGGTCACGGGGCGTCCTTCCCGAGGACCGGCAGCAGCTTCTTCAGCTTGGCGCGGGCATGAAACATGCGAGTTTTGATCGTATTGACGGGACACGCGGCAATGGCGGCGATCTCTTCGTACGAGCAACCGTAGAAATAGGTGAGCTCCACGACGGCGCGATGCTCCGCGGACAAATGCCGCAACGCCGCATCGAGCAAGTCGCGAAGATCGCCGTCGTCGCTTTGTTCCGCCGGAGCGTCGAAACGTTCAATGACCTCCTCGAACGGCGCGCCCGCGATGCGGTCCGTCCAGCGGCGCGAGGCGGCCAAGAGCTTCAAGGCCTTTCGATAGGCGATGCCCATGATCCACGTGGACACGCTCGAGCGGCCGCCGAAAGATCGGCCGTTGCGCCACACGACGAGCATCACGTCGTTGACGCCTTCCTGCGCAAGCTCGAGTCGCCCCGTGATGCGGTAGATGAACCTGAGCAGCGGGTGATAATACGTGCCGTAAAGCTCGCGCAACGCGTCGCGGTCGCCCTTGGCGATGCGCTCGAGCAAAGCGAGGTCGGCCGCGTCGTCGGAAAAACGCGCGCGGCGGGGACTCAAGCTCAGTCCTTGTTCCATCGTAGTTGTTCTGCGCAGACGAACCTTAGTGTACGCACGCGCGCCGCAAGTTGCACCGGCGGAGCCGCAGCCGCGAGCGCGGCTCACGGAGCTGCGTCGTAGCGGGCCGTGACGAAAGCAAAATCGGCCGCCAACGTCGCGGGCTCGTGCGGCGGCGTGAAGACGGCGTAGACGCGGGCGCTCGGATCGAGCAGCACGACGTTCGAAGAGTGACTGACGAGATAGTCTTCGCCGTCCTGGCCTTCCGGCACGTCGAAAACCGTTTCCGTCGCGGCCGCGAGCGCTGCGAGCGCTTGCGGCGCGCCGGTCAGACCGTGGAATTCGGGATCGAAGTAGGCGGCGTACTCGCGCAGCCGTGCGGGAGTGTCGCGCCGCGGGTCGACCGACACGAGGTAGTACTCGACGGGCACGGTCACGCCTTGCGCCGCGAGCTGCTGCTTCAATCTCGCGAGCTCGACGAGCGTCAGCGGACACACGTCCGGACAATACGTATAGCCGAAGTAGAGCAACGACCAGCGACCGCGAAAGTCGTCGGGCCGAAAGGCCGCGCCTTGCTCGTCGACGAGCTCGACGTTCGGCAACGCTCGCGGCTCGGCGAGCACGTAGCCGCGTATCTCAGGAGCCGGTGCGGCGCGCGTGCCGAGAAGGAGCCACGCCGCGACGCCGAGCGGCGCGGCTAGCGCCGCAATGGCGAACGGCAGCGCGCGTCGTGCGACCTTCGAGCTCACGGCCGGCCTTTCAGTGTGCGTGCGGGTCCATCCGCGCGTCGAGGACCGGCACTTCGACCTCGACGGTTCCGGCCGTTGCGAAGCGCAACGACAGCTCGACTTTCGCGCCCGGCGCGAGAGGGGCTGCGAGATCGATCAACATCAAATGCACCGCGCCGGGCTCGAGCAGCACCGTGGCGCCGGCGGGGACGGCGAGCTCCGGAAGGCGCTCCATGCGGGCGACGCCGTTCTCGACGACGCTTGCGTGGATCTCGACGGCACGGGCCGCCGGCGTCGCGGCGCCGAGCAGGCGATCCGCGGTGCCCGAGCCCGCGAGGGTCAGGTAGGCCGCGGCAGTCCGCGCTCCGGGCGGCGTCGCGCGGATCCATGCACCGGCGACGGCGGGCGCTTCGGCCGCCGCCGGCCCCGCGGCCAGCCATATCAACGACAGTACGGTTCGCGAAAGCCGTCTCATGGATCACGTCCGGCCAAGGGTCTGCCATCGTACTGTGCCGGGGGGTTCGAGCGCCGGCCCCAGGGAACTTTTCGGGCGATTGCTTCGAATAGCCTCTGAGGAACAATGGCGCGCATGGCTCAGAGCGACGAAGAGGACCGAGTCGACGCACGGCTGCTCGCCGAGATCGCGGCCGGCTCGGAGCAGGCGTTCGTGGAGCTGTATCGGCGCAGGCACAACGACATCTACCGTTTCGCGGTAGCGATGGCGCGCTCGCGAAGCTTTGCGCAGGACGTCGTGCAAGAGGTGTTCTTGAACGTGCTCGAGAACGCGGGTCGTTTCGATCGCGCCAAAGGCTCGGCGCGCGCATGGCTTTGCGGCTGCGCCCGGCACTTGACGCTCGATCGGCTGCGGCTCGAGCGCCGCTGGACCGACGAGCTGCCGGCCGACGACTCGGCGCAAGACGGCGACGAGCGCTTGTTCGCCGACCAACGCATCGAGCGCTTGCAGGCGGCGCTCGCGCGGCTGCCCGTCGAATATCGCGAGGCGCTCGTGCTCGTCGACCTGCAGGAGCTCGGCTATGCGGAAGCAGCCGTCGTGCTCGACTGCCCGATCGGCACGGTGCGATCGCGTTTGCACCGCGGCCGCTTGGCGCTCGCGGCGATGTTCGAGGAGCGCGCGCCTTGCGCCGAGCGGGCCGACGTGGGTGCGCCGCTGCAAGCGAGAGAGGTATGCCCATGACCGATTCGCAGCACGACAAGCTCAAGTTGCAGGGCCTACAAGTAGAGCTCGCGCAGCTCCGCGCCGCGCTTCGCGCCGTCGAGGCGCCCGCGCCGAACGAAGCGGCGCTGCGCGCGCAATTTCGCGAAGCCGTGCGCCGCAAGGCGATCGAGGAGGCCATGGTGTCGCGCGGCGGCGGCTCGTGGCGGCTCCCCTTGGCCGCCGCGGCCACGGTGGTGCTCGCCATCGGCGTTGCGATCGGCGCGCTCGTGCTGCGCGTGGAGCGCCCCGTGCCCGAGCCGCTCGCAGCCACGAGCCCGGAGGCCGCATCCGTGGCCGTTGGGGCGTTCCAGCCGCTTTCGAGTGCGCCGCGCTTGTCGCCGTCGTCGTCCTACAGCGTCGTGCGCGTGCGGATCCCGCTCTCGGCCTTCGCCGTCGTGCCCGGCACCGTGCAGGACGGCACCATCGAGGCCGATCTCTTGGTCGGCGAAGACGGCCTCGCGCGCGGTATTCGTTTCGACGAGGCGGACGCGGCGCTCGTGTCCGTCGCGGCGCAATCCCGACAATGATCCGGAGAACAGCGATGAGCTCGAAATTCGTGTGTGCCGTTCTCGCGATCGGCGGCTGCTGCGCCTCGGCGCTCGCGCAGCCGCCGGCGCCCCCCGATTTGCCGCCGGCGGACAAGCTCTTCGTGCTCGAGAACGTCGCGCCGCTGCCGACGTTCAACGGCAGCATCGACATCATTCGTAGCGAGGGCGCCGTGCCCGGTCCCCATGTCACGGGCAAGCCGTACAGTGCGCGCGCGATCACGGAGTCGACGCAGACGCTCGCCGACGGCAACCGCATCACGCAGCGCAACGAAACCGTGATCTATCGCGACTCGGAAGGGCGCACACGGCGCGAGCAGACGATCGCCGGCGTCGGGCAATGGCAGACGCAGCAGCCCGTGACGCTGATCAACATTCACGATCCGGTCGCCGGTAAGAGCTACGTGCTCGATCCGGTTGCGCGGACCGCGCGCGAGGTCCGGAGGTTTCAGATGGCCATCGCGCGGGCCGGAGAGGTGATCGGCGCGCCGCCCACGGCGGTGCACGTGCTTCGCGACGAGGCCGGCGGCGCACCCGCGCCGGGGCCGCGCGGCGTCGGGGTCATCAGCGGAGCGCCGCACGAAGGAACGCGAGTGCTCACGACCGCCGTTGCCACAGGCTTTGGAGTGGCCCCCTTTCCCGAAGGGACGACGGGGATGTACGAGCCGGCCGAGGATTTGGGCGAGCAGGTCCTCGAAGGGCTGCTCGTCGAAGGCACGCGCATGACCGACACGATTCCCGCCGGCGCGATCGGCAACGAGCGTCCGATCGAGATCGTCACCGAGCGGTGGTATTCGAAGGACATCGACGCGTTGGTGCTGCAGCGGTTCTCGGACCCGCGCTTCGGCGAGACGACGTATCGGCTGGTCAACGTCGCACTCGGCGAGCCGTCGCCCGACTTGTTCGAAGTGCCGCAAGGGTACGAAGTCCAAGAATCGGAGCCCCCGCGGGCCGGTTTGCGGGCGCTGCCGAATCGCGTAGTGAAGTTCGAGCTGCAGCGCCCGGAGGAGTAGCGGTTGCCGCGCCGGCCGCCTAGCAGCCGGTGCCGGGCTTGATCGCGACGAACCGGTCGACGACGAGCCGCTCGCTCGTCGTCGATCCGTCTCCCGTCGTGACGAGATGGCCTTCGACGGTCGTCAACGCCACTTTACCGCGCGGGTTCATGCGCCGGTGTTGCCGCCGCAGCTCGCGATAGGCGCCCGCAGCGGAAACCTCGAAGGTCAGTCCCGTCACGCATTCTTTGAAACGTGCGCCGCGCTCCGTCACGGCGCTCTCGCCGTCGAGCACGAGGCGATCGGCGAACGGCGGAGCCGCCGCGTCGCGCACGAGCACGTGCTCGATCGGCGATGCGACGCGCAGCTCGAGCCGCTCGTCGTCGCGCACGGCGATGCGCCGCTCCGGGCCGCGGCCGCGCAGCACGGCTTCCCCGGCGATCTCGTCCCAGCTCCAGCGGCCGAGCCCGTACGTCGTGGCCGGCGAGCCTGCCGCGCTGCTCGCGGTCGCCGCGTCGTCGACGAGGTGCTGGCGCAACACGAACGTGCCGTCCGGACGCAGCCAGAGCGTGGCTTCGATCGCGGCGCAGTTGCTGCACGGGAACGTGCCGGCATAGACGCCGGGTAGCGCGGCCGGCATCGGCGTGCGCTGCTCCGCGTTGGTGCCCGCGTCGCGTCCGCAACCGGCGAGGGCCGAGAGCGCGGCGGCGAGCACGGCTCGATGTAAATGACGGCGCGTCATGGCCGATACGTCCGTTCCTCAGGGCCCGCATCTTCCACTCAGGGGCCGCGGCGGCCAGTAAATGGATCACGCTCGGGCGACCGGCCGGAGCCCGCGGCCCCGCTCTGTGAGCGGCTGCGCAGCTCCTGGACCGGTTTGGACCCGCTCCTTTCGTGCATCAGCGCATTTCGCCGGGGCTCGCCGGCCGCGAGCGGCTGCCGGCCGTCGCCGCATATTTCTTGGCGTTGACTCTGCTGTCGCTCGTGGCGTTCGCCGTGCGCTATGCGATGGCGATCGCGCGGCGCAAGAATCCGCGCACGCACGCCCGCTGGATGATCTGCACCGTGTTTCCGTTGGTGACGCCGGCGACGGACCGGCTCATCGGCGCGCACGCGCCGCAGCTCGCGCTCGGCGTGCTGCTCGCGTACCACGCCGGCACGCTGCTGTTGCACTGCGCGCCGGCGTGGAATGCGTTCTGCGCTTGGTTCCTGAGCTTGCCGCTTCCTTGACCAGCCCTAGAACGAAAATCGCGCGTTGATGCCGAGGCTGTCGGCATCGCCGGCGAACGTGAGGCCGATGCCGGCCGAGAACGACTCGTTGAAGTGGTAGCGCGCGCCGACTTGCAGAGACGTATCGCTGTCGCCGACGTCGAGGTGCTGAATGCCACCCTCGACCTCGAGCTCGTCCGCGACGAGCACGCGGATGCGCGCCTGAAGCCCCAAGCCGTCCTCGTCGGAGTCGCCGAAGCCCGGCGCGTCGAGCTCCGAGTTGATGTATAGAACGCGGCCGTAGACATCGATGTCTTGCCGCAGGGGGAACACGTAGCCGGCGCCCAGGGCCCACGTGTCGATGTCGATACCGGCATCGAGATCGGCGTTGCCGTACGACGCGTACGCGTGCCAGTCGTCGTTGATCTCGAACGAGCCCGAAAGCGTGAAGCCGTCGCCGTCGAGCTCTGCGTTGCCGACCTCGAAATCCGTTTCGTCGTACGCGAGCTCGACGTAGCTGTAGTTGAAGCTCGGCGACTGAGGCCTTGTCGAGCCCTGCTGCGCCGCGGCTACGGTCGGAAGCAAAAGTGCCGAGGCGAGCAGCGCCCGCGTTAGTCCATTCGTGATCATCATCTCTCCTTGCGACGCGACCTCGCGCCGGGGCGAATGATAAATCAGAAGGGTGCTTCGAAGTCCGTCTCCGCGAAGCGACAGCGCGCGCACGCGCCGACCGTCATCGACTGGCGGCTGCGCCGTGCTCACGCGCAGCGAGCTCGTCGATGATCGCGAACCACGCTTCGTAGCTGCCGGCCATGGATCCCGTCGTCACGTACTTGCCGTTGACGACGACGCTCGGTGTGCTCCCGACGCGATAGCGCTGGATCAGCTCTTCGGCACGCTTCAGCTTCGCGTTCACGGCAAACGAATTGAGCGCGGTTCTGATCGCGCTTTCGTCGACGCCGAACCGCTCGAAAAACGCGACGATTTTCTCGTCGGTGTCGAGGTAATTCTGCTGCACGTGGAATTCGTCGAAGAACGGCCCGGCGATTTGCTCCGCGAGGCCGAGCTCCTCGGCGGCGTAGTAGGCGCGCGCGTGCAGCGCCGCGCCGCGGTGGCCCTGCCAAGCCGCGGGAATCCGCACGAAGTTGACGTAGTCGGCCTTGCGCTCGAGCCACGACTCGAGATGTGGCTCGAAGCGGTAACAGCCGGGGCAGCCGAACATGAACACTTCGGCGACCTCGACTTTACCCGCGTCGGTGCTCGTCGGTTGTGCCGGGTCGAGCACGGTGTAGTGCTTGCCGGCTTCGTAGGGCGGGGTGGCGCCCTGGGCGCCGGCCTGTGCCGCGCAGAAGGCGGCCGCGCCGGCGAGCACGACTGCGCGCAAAGCTTGCGATATCACGTTGAGGCTCCTCAAGTCGTTGTTTTGCAGCGTTTTAGCGGCGAGTGCCACGGCAGCTTAGCGGCGGCTCCGGGGCGGCCGCAACGCGCCCGGCGCCGATCCCGAGAAATCTTCGTTTCGAGGCGTCGATGAACCGCGCACCCGGGAGTCGAGGACTCATGCCAGGGCTCCGAGCACCGGCCGATCGTTCGCGGCGGGGAGCCGTCTACCAACAAACGGAGGGGGGGGACATGAAACATTGGTTAGCCGTCGTTTCGGTCGGCGTCGCGGCCGCGCTCGCGAGCTCGACCTTCGCCGACAATGGTCATCAGAACAAAGGGAAGCGCGTGTTCCGCGCGCAGTTGGCGGGCTTGAACGAAGTGCCTTCGATATCGACGAAGGCGCGCGGACAGTTCTATGCCGTGCTGAATCAGAAAGGCGACGAGCTCAGGTACTGGCTCAGCTTTTCCGACTTGAGCGCCGACGTATCGCAGTCGCACATTCACTTCGGTCAGCACCACACGAATGGCGGCGTCGTCGTATGGCTGTGCGAGGGGACGTTGCAAGCGCCCACCGACGCAACGCCGTCGTGCGGCGGGCCTCGCAGCTCGACGGTGAGCGGCGTCATCACGGCGAACGAGGTGATCGGCCCCGGCGGCCAGGGCATCACCGCCATGGAGCTCGACGAGCTCATCGCAGCGATGCGCGCCGGTGCGGCGTATGTGAACGTGCATTCGGGCACACCGGCCAACCCGAACACGACGCCGCCGACGCCGCAGGTCGGATTTCCGCCCGGCGAGATTCGCGGCCAGATCGACTGACGACGCGGCAGCGGGCGAAGCGCGTGCGCGCCGCGTCAGCCGGCGGCCTGCCGCGGCTCCGGCACGAGCGCCGTGCCGTAGGCGATGAGCTCGGCCGAGAACAATGGCCGCCGGCCGCTGAAGTCTTCGGACAGCGACGCCGTCTCGAGCCGCACGTTGACCACGTGCGTCGCTCCGTGGCGGCGCGCTTCCTCTTTCATGCGGACGATCGCTTCGCGGCGACCGCGCTCGAGCAGACTTTCGTAGCTCCGTAAGTTGCCTCCGACGAGGCTCCTCAGCGCGGCGGCGACGCGTTTGAAATAGTCTTCCGCGATGACGACGGATCCCACGACGAGCACGCCGCCGCGAACGGCGCCGCCTTCGACGGCGGCGCGGTCGCTCGAAACGGCGATGTCCTCGAGCGTCGCTTCGAGCGTCTCGAGCTCGCGATAGTGCCTGCGCTCGTTCGCGCGGCCGGCGACGTAACCGACCACGAGCAGGAGTAGGAACGGTAGCAGCGCTTCCATCGCAACCCGCTCAGCTCACGACGACGGCCGTGCCGTAAGCCATGACTTCCGCGGCGCCCGCCGCGATGTTCGACGTCGCGAAACGGATGTTGACGACGGCGTTCGCGCCCGCCGCACGGGCTTGCTCGATCATCCGGTCGAGCGCTTCGTTGCGCGACTCGGCCAGCAGGGCCGTGTAGCTCTTGAGCTCGCCGCCGACGATGTTCTTGAGCCCGGCCAGGATGTCGCGGCCGACGTGCTTCGCGCGCACCGTCGAGCCTTGAACCAAGCCCAAGTGCCGCGTGATCGTCTTGCCGGGTACCGTCTCGAGCGTCGTTAACTCCATGGGGGGCAGGCTCCCGTCGCAAAGGTGGCGGCAGTGTGCCACAGGGCCGGCATCCGGGCGGCGGCCGGCCCGATTTGCCCGGGCCGGGCTTAGAATGTCACAGTGCTACCGTAAGCTCTCGGGGGTCGTCATGTCGCGCTTCCATGCTTTGTCGTTCGTCGCTGCCGCCGTCTGGGCGGGGCCTGCGCTCGGGCATCACGGCATCGCGAATTTCGATCTCAACAAGGACGTCGCGATCAGCGGCACGGTCACGAGGCTCGCGTTCGTGAACCCTCACTCGTGGCTCTACGTCAGCGTCGTCGGCCCGGACGGCCAGGCGACCGAATGGCAGTGCGAGATGCGCGCCGCGACGGTGCTGCGCCGCTCGGGTTGGAGCGAGGCGATGTTCTCGCCCGGCACGGTCGTCAAAATCACGGGCTCGCCGGACCGTCACGAGCCGAACACCTGCTACTTGGGCACCGTCACGTTCGCCGACGGCTCGAGCATGGACCGCTACGGGCAGCGCCAAAAGGCTCCGGTCGCCGTCGCGGCCGATCGCCCGGAGCGTCTGCCGAACGGCGATCCGAACTTGAACGGCGACTGGGCGGGCGAGCAGCGCGTCATGACGGACCGCCGCGGCATCAGCGGTGCCCTCGTGCCGATCAGCGTCGCCGACCGGCTCGCGCCGGGTGCCGTTCCCGAAGGCGGGCGCGCGTTTCCGGGTGCGCGCGGCACGCCGGAGTCGCTCGCCGAGAACGCGATCGAGGTGGCCTGGTCGCGGCCGAGCCCCGTCGAGCTCACGGCGGCCGGCCGGGCCGCGGCGGAAGGATTCGATCCGTCGTCCGACGACAACCCGCGCTTGCGCTGCGAGCCGACCAACATCCTGTTCGACTGGGGGTTCGAGACGTTCACGAACCGCATCACGCAGGACGAGCGCACGATCCGCATTCAATACGGCGCGCCGGGCATCGATCGCACGATCCATCTCGACCAGGCCGAGCACCCGGCGAACATCGAGCCGAGCATCACGGGCCACTCGATCGGACGCTTCGAGAACGACGTGCTGATCGTGGACACCGTCGGCTTCAAGCCCGGCGTGTTGTCGGCCGACACACGGACGATGCACGGCGCAGGCTTGCACGTCGTCGAGCGATTCTCGCTCGACCGCTCGTCGGGGCAGCTCGCGCTCCGGCGCGAGTACGTCGCCGAGGACCCGGAGTACTTCACGGGTCAGTACCGCGGCGTGGACGTGGCCTACGTCGCCGACCTGCCTTACGAGACGCCGAGCTGTAACGATCTCTCCTACGTCACGGGCCGCGGCACGGCCGCGGCCGAGGCGGGCGACGCCGAGACGGCTCCGGCGGCGGAGCCGCCCGCGAAGCCGTGGTGGATGTTCTGGAAGTGAGCTCTCTGTTCTGGAAGTGAGCTCTAGGAACCCGTTCAGATTTCGATAGTCGGAGATTCCGTGTCATCGACAGATAGCAAGACGAACAAGCCATCGACCGGCAGCGACGAGACGAAGCGCCCGTCGAGCCGCGCCAAATGGTGGATCTCGGAGCTGACCTCGCTCGCGATCGTGCTCGCGGCCGTGACGGCCGCGCGCTCGTCGCTCGCGGATCACTACTACGTGCCGTCGGGCTCCATGCAGTACACGCTGATGGATCACGACCGCGTCATCGTCAACAAGATGGCGTACGGGTTCCGCATTCCGCTGACGAAGATCGACATCTTCGGCTCGTCGACGCCGACGCGCGGCGACATCGCCGTCTTCGATTCGCCGGAGGAAGGCCACGTGCGCCTCATCAAGCGCATCGTTGCGATCGGCGGCGATCGCGTCTCGGTCAAGAACGGCCAGCTCTCGATCAACGGCGAGCCGCTCGGCGACCGCCGAGTCGAGCACTTCGGCGACCGCGAGGCGCTGCTCAACTTGACGAGCGGCGGCGGGCCCGACTACGAGGGCGTCGTGCCGCCGGGCATGGTGCTCGCGATGGGCGACAATCGCGGCAACAGCAACGACGGCCGCAAGTTCGGCCTCATCGACGAGCGCGAGCTGTTCGGGCGAGCGATCGCGATCTACTACCGCCGCGGCGAAGGGTTCATGTGGAAGCCGCTGTAGCGCGGCCTCGATAGCGCGCCGGCGCGGAGCGATTGCAGCGTCGGCTCGACGGCGGCGGCGAGCCAGGCGTCATCCGGAAAGGACGCTTGCGGGGCATCAGTAGTACGTCAGCGTCTCGATACCGGTTCCGGCCTCGAACGTCCGCGTGACGGCGGCCGTCGCGATGTCCACGACCGAGATCGTGCCGTCGCCGTGATTCGCGACGAGCGCCGTCTTGCCGTCGGCAGAGAACCCGATGCCCATCGGCGACGCGCCGACCGTGAGCGTGCGCTGCGGCGCGCTCAAGTTCGCGGCGTCGAAGATACCGATCGTCGAGCCGGCCATCGTCATGAGCCATTTCCCGTCCGGCGAGAAGTACGCTTTGTACGCGGGGTCCGTCGTGCCGGCGAGCGTGATGCGCTCGAGGACCGCATCCGTCGCCGTGTCGACGACGGCGATTTCGGGCCGCGCGAAGTCCATCGCGATCACGCGCTTGCCGTCCGGCGACGCGGCGATGCCCTGCGTGCCGCGCGGCATCGGTACGGTGCCGACCTGCTTGCGCGCCGCGAGGTCGAGCACGCTGACGAACGGCTTGTCGTCCTTGTTCGCGACGTAGGCCTTGCTCCCGTCGGGTAGCACGGCGAGCCAGTGACCGGCGCCTTCGTGGTCGATCGTGTGCGTGATGCGGCCCAAGCTCGGATCGACGACGAGAACCTTGCGGTCGAGCTCGGCCGTCACGTACAGCATGCCGCGTGCGTCGATCTGCACGCCGTGCGGCGAGCGATACGGCGACAAGTCGATGACCTTCGCGACCTTGCGCTCGGCGAGGTCGAGGACGTAGAGCTCGTGGCCCGGCTCCGGATTGCGGTTGTAGATGCCGGGCCCGTAGATCGGCACGTACGCGAAGCGATGATCGGCCGACAGCGCGAAGTCGTGCGGGTTCTTCGGCAGCTCGAGGCTCGAGCGCTCGGCGAGCGACGTGGGGTCGAAGAACCGCACGTGGCCGCCGAGTTTGTCGACGAGCAACAGGCCGTCCGTGCCCGTCGTGTGATTGAGGCTTTCGCCGAGCGCGGTCCACGTGGCCGCAAGCGTCAGCGCAGTCAGGGTCGCAAGGGCAGTCGCTCGCAGCATGGCTCCTCCGCGTCGGAACGCTTTCCGACTATCGTAGCTCACGGGTTCGCGGAGAGGCATCCGCGAAACGGCCTCTCCTCGTCCGCCTCAGCCTACGTTCGCGGCCTTTTCGGTCCCGAACGGACCGAAGGCCGGGCCCGACGCTCGAGCCCGGCCTCTTCCCATGGCCATGCCGCTCAGGCGGGCGCGTCGCGGTTGAAGCGCGCGAGCACGAGGCTGACGATGATGCCGAGCCCGACGAGCGTCAGCACGACGTTCGCGATTCCGCCGATGAACGGCAGGTTGACGGCGACGATGACGACGACGAGGCCCGTGATCAGCGTCGCGGCGAAGTGCGGCGGATTTTCCGGATCGCGCAGTATGGCGCGCCCGATGGTTTGTGCGACGACGGTCTTAGAGAAGTAGAGCGCGACGGCGCCGATCAGGAACGTCAACACGCCGAGCGGGAGGCCGACGATCGTGACGCAGAGAATCAACGCGGCGACGGGCAGCGTCACGGCTGCCGTGAGCCCGATGGCGCCCGAGCGCACGACGGCCGTGGCGTCCGGCAGCGAGACGCTGCGCAGCACGGGGAACAGCCAGAGGAGCAGCACTCCCGTCAGGAACGCCGCGCCGAGGCGCACGATCTGGTCCACGTAGTAGCGCACCGTCAGATACCGATTGCGCCGCTCCTCGCGCTCGACGATCTGCTCGTCGACGTTGCCGCCGACGACGGCGCCCGAGGAGATGTCGAGATCGCCGGCCTCGTCGACGTGGCCCGTGACGTTGCCGCCGATGCGCGCCGTCGACAGCACGGCGATCGAGTCCGCATGGCCTTCGACGTCGCCCTCGACGGCACCGCTCACGTTGAGCCTGCTCCCGAAGCCTTTGAAGTCGATGCCGACGCGCCCGTCGAGGTTGACCGTGTTGGCGGCCGTCACGGCGTTGCCGGAGACGTTCGTGCCGGCCGCGATTTCGATGTTGTTGGCAAAGCCGTAGAGATCGCGGCCGATGCGCGTGTTCGTGACGGACAAGGTTTCCGCGCTGCCGATGACGGTGCCGCCGATCGTGCCCTCGACCGTGACCAACTGCGCGGCCGTGACGAGGTTTCCGGTCACGTTGCCGCGCACGGTCACCTCTTGGCCGAGCGCGATCAGGTCGCCGTTGATCGTGCCGTCGACCGACACGATTCGAGACATCACGAGCACGGTGTCGTCGATCGTCTCGCCGGCCGCGATCGTCACGGCGTCGTTGCTTCGGCGCAGCTCGAGCGCGTGGCCCGGCGACGGGAGGCCGATGGCCACCGCGACCGCGAGCAGCGATGCCGCCAGGCCCGCGAACGCGCGCGGCCGCGCCGTCGAGAGCGCGAGCCAGGCGATGAACGCCAGCACGAGCGCGGCGCCGATGAAGTTCGTGACAGCAGTCAACATGGTAGGTGCCTCGTAGAACGTGAATGCCAGGACGTCGACGGCGCGCTCGAACAGCGTGCCGGACTTGAGCGGGCTCACCCACGTGAGCTCGGTGGGGATGGCCGCCGCAACCGTGCTCCAGAACGCCTTGCTGAATCCGCCGATGAGCGCGACGGCCAGCGCGAGCACGACGAAGTCGCGAGCGCGCGGCGGCGGAGCGAAGCGCGGGATCGGCGCGAGCTCGTCGGCGTGCCGCAGCGCGGCACGGAGCACGACGCTTTCTTCGCGAAGCTCCTCGATGCGCGCGCGGCACGCGGCACAGGCCGAGGCGTGGCGTTCGAGCGCGGCTGCGTCGCTTCCGAAGAGCTCGCCGTCGGCGTACATCGATAGGGTCACTGGGGACGGGCACGTCATCGGGATCCCTCCATTGGCGCCGCGCCGCCGCGCGCCGCCGTGGCGCCGTCGTCAGCCGCATCCGCGTCGTCGAGCGATTGGCGCAAGAGCTGCTTCGCGCGGCACAGCAGCACGCCGACGTGATTGCGCGTGATGCCGAGCGTCGTCGCGATGTCGTCGTAGTCCGCGTCGGCGTAATAGGCGAGCGCGAGCGGCACGCGGTAGCGCTCGGGCAGCTTCGCGACGGCGGCGTTGACGGCCGTGGCGCGCTCGGCCGTGAGCGCGGCGCCGAGACCGTCGGCGGCCGGCGCTTCGGCCGCTGCCGTTTCCACGGCTTCGTCGCCGAACAGCTTGGCTTCGTGGCTGCGGCGGCGAAGGACGTCGAGACAATGATTGCGGGCGATACGCATGATCCACGCTATGAACGGTTGCGACGGGTCGTGACGGTCGAACGCACGGTAGGCGCGCACGAAGGCTTCCTGCGCGGCGTCCTCGCCGCGCTCCGTGGAACCGAGCAGCTGACGGCATAACCCGCGTACTTGCCGGTAGTGCGCCGCATACAGCTCGGCGAAAGCCGCCTCCTTCGTCATTCTGACTCCGCTTTCCATCCGTAAAACGGGCGGGCGCCGGATTCATTACAGTAGCGCGATGCCGGAATCGCGAGACCTAAGAGCCGCGCGGGTTTGCCTGGCCGACGCCGAGGCGCGCCTCGAGTCGGCCGAGGGCCTCATGCGCCTCACCGAAGGTCTCGGCCGCCTGACGGACGTCTTGGAGACGGGCAATCCGGCCGAGGCGCGGACGGCCGGCAACCTCGCCGCGAGCTACGCCGGGCGCTGCTACGAGCGCGTTCGCAAGGAGCTTGCGCAGGATCCGCAGATGCCGGAGCCGAAGCTCGAGCATTACTTCAAAGTCGTGCTCGCGTTCGACCAGGTCGCGGGAGCGCTGCCGCCTTCGGCCGGCGAGCTCAAGATCGCCGTCGCCGAGGCCCTCGTCGACCGCTATTACGAAGGCCATCCGCCGGCGAAGAAGCGTGCCGTGCTCGAGCAGCTCGCGGCGCTGAAGCCGCCGCGCTGAGGCGCTAGAGCTCCGTCTTCGCGACGTCGGCGAGGATCGTCTCGCGGTACACGGGCAAGGACCAGCCTTCGCGCTCGAGCTCGTCGAGCCTCGCTTCGAACCGGCGCAGGTACTCGCGCTTGCTGCCGTAGAGCTCGCGCAGCTTTTCTTTCGAGAACGGCTCCTGATAAGCGCTCAGCCGGCACATGATCTGCGCGCCTTGCAGCCCGTTCACGCGCACGTACTCGCTCGGATTCGCGATGACGGGATCTTTGGCCGCGTTGACGGGCGCGTACTTGGCCGCCGGCACGTCGACGTACGGGCTGCGAATGCCGCCGACGGGGTTCCCGTGCGCGTCGAGCACCATGTTCGAGCCGTCGTTGCTCTCGTCGCGGTCGAGCAGGATCCGCGGCGCGCGCGGCGGCGCGATGCCTTCGTCGACCCAGCGCAGCAAGTGGTGCAGCGACACGGAGAAGTACGCCTGCGTCAGGAACGTCGAGAGCGGCTTCGTGCACGGGTTCGGCAGCAAGCGCACGTTGTCGCGCGAGTCGACGTGGCCGATCGCGGCGAACTCGTAGAGCCGAAACTGCTTGCCGGGCTCGTCGCTGTCCTGGCGCCGCGTGACGTTGGTTTCGACCTCGTGCATCGTCGGCATCTCGATGATCGGCACGTCGATGTCGCGGATCGTCGAGCCCGTCGACGTCGGCATGAAGCCGTCGTAGATGCGGCCCATCTCCGGCGTGCGGAACACCATGTGCGCCGGCAAGTAGTTGATCAGCGTGCCGGCGCTCATCGACGTGCCGCCGAGCACCATCTTGCGCACGGGCCCCGCGAGCGGGCTCCTCGAGCTGCGCAGCAGCGCGCCGACCTGCGCGATGATCTCGTTCTGCTGCCCGTTCTCGACGGCGAGCTTGCCGTAGCGCTCCGCGTTGAACGCGACGAACTGCTGCGGCGGCGTCGTCACGATCTCGACGGCGGCGTGGCCCGAGTCCATCAAGTAACCGGACGTGAACTCGAACATGTGCGCCGCGCCGCTCCCGTGCATCGACTCCGCGAGCACGAGGCCGCTGAACCGCCGATCGTCGGCCGGTTGCCGCACGACGATGCGCGTCGTGTACGGCTTGCCGGCCGCCGTGCCGGACACGAAGTACTCGGTCGCCTCGTAGCGGAAGCGCTCCATGCCGAGCTCGGGCGCGAGCGACGGCGCCGAGTCGAACATCGGGCCTAAGCCCGTCACGGGCGCCGACGACGTCGGCAGCGGCACGGCTGTCGGCACGCGCGGGATGCCTTCGATCTCGGGCTCGGGTCTTTGGCCGCCGAAGCCGCCGGGCGGTTGCGCGACGGCGCTCGCAGTTGCGAGCAGGGCGGCGAACGAAACGGCGGCGAGCGGCGACGGACGTGACGGCATGGCTTTCCCCGTGCGCCGGTTAAGCCGGCAAGGTGTTGAATGTGAAAGTCATTTGTGTCGAAGGTGTAGCGAACCACGACAGCCCCGAGTCATGCGCAGTGGCGGGTAACCGCCGCGGCGAAGCGTTG